>Ga0208720_1000163_pt1 | contig 17903 bp, 13 predicted proteins | sample LakMenEpi20Apr10_FD_150716 | JGI IMG/M metagenome (GOLD analysis project Ga0208720, IMG submission 150716) | Freshwater microbial communities from Lake Mendota, WI - 20APR2010 deep hole epilimnion (SPAdes) | ecosystem: Environmental > Aquatic > Freshwater > Lake > Epilimnion/Euphotic zone ...
CGATAGCCCCCGGTTCGCGGAAGAGAATGAACCGGGGCTAGCGCCAAGATCGGCTAGATAACAGCCAATTTGTGCTTGGCTACGATTGGCCTAAAAACCGGAAGTTATTTCTCGCCTGTTCCTTAGTTGGTTCCGAAACTTTGCCCCGGAACCAATCCTGCTTCAAACCTCCAACAACTCATAGATTTCAGGCGATCGGGTCTCAATCAGACCAAACAACCCATTCTTGGCATACTGCTCAAAGTGGGGCGCCGCCCGGTGTGCATCGAGGGCAGCCTGATCCACATACTGCTCGTAAAGAAAGAACTGCCGAGGGTTTACCGTGGACCGATGCACTTCATACATCCGGCAGCCTGGCTCCTGACGAGTCGCTGGTGCCAGGTGCCTGAAAAGCTCGATGGTCTCGGCTTCTGTCCCTTCCTTCATCACATAAGTCACGGCTACGCATATCATTTCAATCAGTCTCCTATGGTTTTATCGAGTTATCGGCTCGAACGTAAATACGTGATCAGGTCAGCCAGTTCCTGAGTGCTCAACTGCTTGTCCAAGCCCGCCGGCATCACGGAAACCGTGCCCGGCGAGACATCGTCAATGTCAGCCTTGGGAACCTTCACCGTTTCCGTGGCATTCAGAACCAGATTCATCGTCTCGGTGGTCTCGCTCTGCACAATCCCAGCCAGCACCCGTCCATCACTCATAGCGATGGTCACTGGCTCGTAACTCCTGACAAATGTTGAACTTGGGTAGACAATCGACTCCAGCAGATCCTTCTCGTTCCGAACCTGCCCGATCTTCGTCAAGTCAGGGCCAACCTTGCCACCCACATAACCCACAGAATGGCATGTCCGGCAAGCGGCCTTGGCTCCGTTAAACACAGCCAATCCACGTCTTACGTCACCTTTGGGGAACGCTGCCAGAAGCGAATCCACCTGCTTCTTCTGCTCAACCAGGTCCTGATTCCGCTTGACCAGAATCTTGCCCATCCGCTCTTTCGAAGCATCCGAAAGCTTGGCAACGATGTTCTTTAGCGAATCCTCCCGCAGAGACGACAACGACATCGACCGCTCAAGCCCCTCCATCAACTCTTCTGCCACTACAGGGTCCGTCACACTCTCAAACATGCCCAAAAGCTTCTGTGTTTCCATCGGCCCAGCCCCTCCAATCAACTTCGCAACTGCCAGCTTCTGGTCGTCCGCAAGTTTAATCCTCAACAGGATGTCTACAGCCGAAAGCCTGATCATACTTGGATTTGCAGGATTGATCTGACCACTGATCCTACTAAAAAGGTCGGCTGAAACCGGTCCCACGCCGGCCGGGATAGTCGTCAGGGCTGACCATTGGGCCTCAGGTTTTATCGCTGAATCGTTGGACTTCGCCAACAGTGCTTCCAGCCGTCGGTTCGCAAATTCCGGACTAGCTGGAATCAAAGCCTTGAATGAGTCAAGAATCGGCTGAAATAGATTGGGATCGTTCCCCTGAAACGATTTAAGCAGCGCTGACTCCCATGCCTCAGGGCACGGCTTCAAGCCCGAAGTCGCCATGGCCTTGACCACGATCAACTTGGCCGCAGGTACTCCATTTTCTAATGTATCTGCTATCAGGGCCTGTACTTCAGCACTCTTGGTACTGAATCGGGCCAACCGGTCTACCAGAGCGGCAATGCGTGTTGGATCCGAGGCTGGGCTTGCCAGTTTCGCCTTGAAATCAGCGACCAATTCCTTGGCCCATTCCGGATGCCGCGAAACCACCCACGAGGCCAGCGACCGTACCGTCTCGTCCGCTCCATCCATCGCCGCAACCAGTTCAGCCACCGGCAGTAACATCACACCCATCTGATCCAGAGCAACAATTCCGACCATGCGCGACATCGGATTTTGTTGGCTCTTGAGAGCCTCAAAAATCGAGTCCACCGAATTGATCTCCACCAAAGCATAAGTCAGCGAATGCCGCATCACGCGATCAGTCGAGACTTTAGAGGCCACCGTTAGGATCGGCCCGACAGCCTCTGGCTTGCCCAATCGGCCCAAAGCCTCAGCCACAGCCCGGCGGACAGACGCCTGCTCATACGCATCGCCCAGAATCGTTATCAATCGGCCCAGAGCCTCCGTATCCCGATTCAAACCCACCGCATGAACGGCCGCCTGACATACATCCATATCCTTATCATCAAGCCCTTTACGGACCAGAGCAAGTGCGCTGGGAGTCGCAATCCGGCAAGCGGTCCAAATCACGTTCAGACGCTTGTTGGCCGACGATTTCGATGATGCGAACGCCTCGGAAAGGCTTGGCACAGCCGCTTCTCCCGCAGCAGCCAGCCGGTCAATCGCCCGGTCCCGCACCGCAAATCGAGCATCATCAAGCCGCTCCACCAGCGTTTCCAGATTCGTTTGATCCCAGCTCAGTTTGACGCCCCGGGGGTCAACCACCGGCTTGGCACCTGTCCTTCGAACCCGATAAACCACTCCAAGTACATCTGCCTTCGCGATATAGGACGATGGACAGCAAAGCCTGTACCAGCCGCCGGTGTCGACCACGATCATGCTCCCATCGGCGTCCGTAAAAACGTCCGTCGGGTGAAAATCGGTGTCGTCGCACACCAGAAAGTCGCTGTCCTTGCTCGAAATGGCCGAGCCTTTGGTCGTCAGTTCATGACGCACAATCTTCCGTAAGTTGAATGTACTGCTAAAGATATTGTTTATAAAGCCGGGCCCGAAAGCGTCCGATTCATAGTCGGTCAAACCACTCGACGCCGCTGGCCCAAGGTGCGATAAAACCGGCATCAGGTCTGGGCCGGTCCACACATGCTGCGGCTCCTGCGTTTTCCCATTGGTTTTGCCATAAATCCCGCCGTAAATCGCATGGATCAAACCGTCCCGCTGGCCAAGCGATGGCTGAGTCAAAAAGGTGGTCGTAAAAATCCGCTCTCCACCACGTGTGAAAATCATATCCACCGGATTGTCCATCCCGCCCGTCATCACAGGCTCCAGCTCGCGGCCGTCTTCCGTCGATCGGAAGAAGTGGGCTGCACTCGACTTCCACTCTTTTCCGTGAATCTTGTGGGTCTGCTCCGCGAATGCTCCTTTAGCCCAATAAATCCGCCCGTCCCGACCCAGATAAGGCCCGTGCAGATCGTTCGCACAGCCTGTTAAAGTCTTGGCCTGAAACCACTCCACACGCTCATCAGCCACCCCGTCATTATTGGTATCGGTCAACTTCCAAATCGACGGTGGAGCCGAGACATAGAGCGATCCGCGATGCCATAAAGTCCCTTCCGGAAACATCATCTTGTCCGCAAAAACCACCGATTTATCGAAAACACCGTCGCCGTTGGTGTCCTCAAGCCTCACAATCCGGTGCGGCTTCTGCTCAAGCTGAATCTCGACTTTATCGTTCGACCCCGAACTGTCAGACAAATACAGCCGCCCCTGCTCGTCAAACGTCCCATTGATGGGCCGATCAACCAACGGCGAATTTGCGATTTTTTCAATCGTAAATCCATCAGGCAGCGTAAACGTGCGTTTGTCGAGCTTGATCTCCACTGCATTCAATCCAGAAATGCTCAAAAAAGCACAACAAACCAGGGCCACAAGTCGGTGGATACGATGATGTCCAAACATGTTTCAGAAGTGCTCCGAATGGCAGAGGGCTGGAAATCTGTTTCGCGAGATGAGGCGCAGAGAACTTGCGGAAAGTGTTTCTGAAATTGATCATAACCGATCGGTGGCCACTTTTCATCCACCCGCCGCTTGGCTATTCTTCATAAGATCATCTCCAGCAAGATCAAGCAAACCATCCCATCTTTAAAAAAAGGCAAGCGCTCCATGAGTTGCAACGCGACAACCCAGAACCTGATCACACGCAGATCCATCCTCACAGGATTGGCCGGTGCCGCTACAGTCAGCCAAATCGCCATCGGACAGGCTCCAAAACCCCCAAAACGCCTGCTTTATGTCGCCACACCCGGGATTCGCAATTACCTCGAATATGGAGGCCACGGCCTAGTCGTTCTCGATATCGACAACGGCCATAAATTCGTCAAACGCATTCCCCTCGCCGGTTTAAATCCCGATGGCAAGCCTGATAATGTCAAAGGCGTCTGTGCCAATGCCCGCTTGGGCCGAGTTTTTGTGAGTACCACCCAAACATTGCAATCGGTCGATCTGCTGACGGAAAAAGTCATCTGGGAAAGGACTTATACGGGTGGATGCGACCGGATGTCGATGGACCCGAACGGGCGTTACATTTATCTGCCCTCTTTCGAAAAAGATCACTGGCATGTTGTCGAACCCATCACTGGCGATGTCCTGGCGAAAATTGTGCCCAAATCAGGCGCCCATAATACAGTCGTTGGGCTTGATGGGAAAAAAGCCTATCTGGCAGGCTTGAAATCGCCGTATCTCACCGTCTGCGATGCTGTTCGACATGGCTCAGTTGCAACAGTCGGACCGTTTTCAGCCGCAATTCGACCATTTACCGTGAATGGAATGCAATCACGTGTTTATGTCAATGTGAATGGCTTGCTGGGATTTGAAATCGGTGATATCAACTCTGGCAAGAAATTGCACCGAATTGAAGTACCAGGTTTCAAGCAGGGACCTGTCAAGCGACACGGCTGCCCGAGCCACGGGATCGGGCTAACTCCAGATGAAACTGAAGTCTGGGTGGTCGACGCTTTCAACCAGAAATTGCATATCTTTGACAATACCGTGGAAGTGCCGAAATATAAGGAGTCAATCTCGGTGCGCGACGAGCCGGGCTGGATTACATTCAGCGTCAAGGGCGACCTCGCCTATCCCTCGACTGGCGACGTGTTTGATGTCAAATCCAAAAAACGCGTGACTCAACTGGCCGACGAAAACGGCAAGATTTTAATGAGCGAGAAAATGGTCGAAATCCACGTCGACGAGAACGGCAAACCGGTAGCCAATGGAGATCAGTTTGGCCTCGGTCGTGTCCAGGTTTAAGGTCACTTTTTGGACAATCACTTCAAGCGGATTTCCCCTTGAGAATCAGGACATGCTCCGGCTTGCCTGCGATCATTGGCGTTCGTCCATTGTTTACCCAATCGTTGATTAAATCGACGAAATGGGGCGACATCGGGTGCCCGCTCTGACCGCCCGGCAATTGCATGATTCCATTGGGTTCACGTCCTGGAAAAACCGCCATCCGCTGACTTGCCCCAAATTCAGGCGACTGAATTTTCGGCATGTCTGTAATTGCGCCTGACGAATAAATCGGAGCGGCTGAGAGCCACGGCCTCAGCACTTTCATCTTCAATGCAAATGGATGCGATAATCGCAACGTATTCACCTGCCCCCAGGTCGGCCAGCCTGTTTGGAGGGCATGTTCGGCGGTATCATCCACAGCCTTGAGAATCAATTCCTGCCAGGTTTGATATTTTGGCGATAATAGATGGAACGGTCGCTCTCGTAATATCGCCCACACCGGTGTTTCCAGGCCAATGTGTCTTAATGCAAATTTCGGCTTCATATAACTTGCCTGAGCTTCAGCGCGGCGGATCGGGGCTGTCAATGGGCCCAGGACTTCGCGGACAATTCGTAGCCGGCATTCGTTTAAAAGTGCATATCCAATCGACTCGCTATCAGCCCGACCTGACCATTTTAAAATGTGATTTCGAAATGTGGCCCTTGGACTCATCTTTAATGCCACTTGATCGGTCAGTTCCGATGCAATCAGATCTCTCCAATCCTGCATTAATAATGCTGTATCGTTCATCTGAATCGCCAACATCGCGTCTTCATCCAAGTTTTCAGTTGCCTTTAATAAGTCGCGGATTCGCGAGGCGCGCACGCCTCGATCAAACCGGCCTCTGCCGATCTTTTGAAGCATCTCGCCATCCACCATCCGATGGTTGGCCGACCAGATCAAACCCTCAGGCGGATCGACCACCCGAGGACTTTCAGCGGCACTTAAATAACCATCCCAGCCGGAGTTTAAATCAGAAGCCTCCATCGGCCGGCGTTCGTCGACAATTCCTCCACCCACCCTGCGAGGAATTCGACCCATGATGGTCCAGCCAATATGGCCATCAGAATCGCCCACCAAAAAATTCACATGCGGCACACCACATTCGGGTGCAAGCTCAATCGCTTCCTGAACAGACTTGCAATGAGCAATATGCGCTATCTTCAGATTGACTCCATCAAACTCCTGCGCCACCCATCTCCAGACGCGTGGACGCCCCTCTAAATCCTGATCCACCACAGGGCCCCAGATGGTCCAATCCATCGTGATGTTCACATCCGAACCACCACGCACATGGATGGTTTCCACTTGCGATTGCATTTCTTCGTAGCCTGAAGGGGTGCGATATCTGCGAGGATTTAATGGATCCGTTTCAAGAGTCAGCAAGTCGCCCCAATCGCCTTGTGCGCTGGTTAATCCCCACGCAATGTGACCATTCGAACCCGCCACCACCGGGGGCCCGCCTGGTAATGTGACTCCATGCACCTGATGCGTTTCACCGGTTTTTTTATCGTTGGTGATTAATGAAACTTTGTACCAGCTCGTCGGCAGGGCAAGCCCCAGATGCATATCGTTTGCAACCAGAGCAGGGCCATTTTTCAACCCCTTCTGCCGATTGCCAGAAACCAGCCAGCCATTGGAGCCAAGGACCTTGGTTTCAAGCCTTGTCCACGACTCGGGGGCTTCCAGATCTGCCGAGTTCTCCAGATTTCTTAAATTGACGGAATCTGAGGATGGAACTGGCGGTTCGGGAAATGCATCGCCCACAATCGGAGCGTCCCATTGACTTCCCCTGGATGTCAGAAATTCGGCCAGTTCTTTCGGCAAAAGGTCATGGATCAAGCCATTGGCCTGGTGCCATGAAAGATCTCCACCTTCCAGAAACAATGCAATCGACTGGCTGACCAGCATCGAATCCTCTGGCTTCCAGACTCTCGGTTTGCATTTCAAAACAAAATATTCCCAGGGCTTGCTTTTCAGGTCAGCCAGTCCCTGATTGACTCCTTCAGTATATTTATCAATTAAAAGCCGATCATTTTCATGAAAATTCTCTACGACCTTCTCACATAAACTTCGAAACCGGTGCCTTCTGATATTTTTGTCTGACTCAATAATACTTTCACCACCGCCGAGTAATTCGGAAAGCTCTCCGGAAGCATATCGACGAGCCAGATCCATTTGAAAGAACCGGTCGCGGGCATGCACATAACCAAGCCCATAAAGCACTGATTCCGATGAATCGCCGATAATTCGTGGGACTCCCTGCGCGTCGGTTTCAATTCTCACCGTGGAATTCGCAGTCAGGCCCGGCACTGTCAGTTGGCCTGATAGCTTTGGTAAGGAGCTTTCCATGATTTTACGGATCCGCATCACCACCCATGTTGCAATTGCAAGAATCAATGCGATCAGTAAAACAATCGCAATCTTGATGAAAATCATGGTCAATTCCTACAAACAGGGTGCATGGTTATGATGAGACACCATTATGGTGTATTTTCTCCTGAATTACAACGAAGTTATCTCAGTGGGATCTGAAAAGTGGACAGATTGATCAGAATTTCAGCCGAAGCTGGCCTTTCTCGCCCTCGCCCAAAATACCCAGACGCATTTCTGTCAATTCCGGGTCGAGCATTCCCGACACCACCCGCCCACTCAATTCCACAGGCTTTTTAAGGCAAAGCCAGGCGGCCATGGCGGCTGGAACGTGCGGCTCCACTTCTTTACCTTCTCCAAACATTTCGGTGAACCGGGGGAGCCACTTGCGGCCCTCCGACTCTCGTAAAATGTAGTCCATCACGCCTGTCGGAGTCACGGCTGGAAACAGGGCGTAATAGCCCACAAATCCTTCAGGCCCCTGCCCTGCCAGTTTCGGCCAGAGACGCTCGAGGGCCAGATTTTCGATCAGCCTGACAAGCCCGGCCTGAGCCGCTGAATAGCCGCTCCCAAACCCAAGGCCCTGATTGTGCCCAGAACCTACAAACACCACGACTGAACCACCTTGAGGACTTTTTTCAAGCCACGGCGAAGCAGCCTTGATCAGATGGCCGGCGCCGATCAGAGATGTCTCCATATCGGCCCTCCAGACGGTGGGATCCACCTGACTGATGGGCCCAATCGCGCGCATCTGGCCAGCGGCATGAACGACGGCTTCGAGACCACACTGAGATTCTGCAAACCGTTGTACAGCTTGTTCTAACGACTCAAAATCACAAACATCGCCAGAAAAAGTCTCGATTTCGGCCTGAGGCTCATCTTCGAGCAGATCGGTCCGGGCTTGATCCAATCGGTGCTTGTCACGCGCAAACAGAGCCACAGCAGCGCCTTGAGCCACTAGCGAACGTGCTGTAAAGAGCCCCAGTCCATGCGAACCACCGGTGATGAATACTGCTCGTCTTGTTGACATAAGTCTTTATTTCTATGATGGTTGAGCCTTTGTCTGACAACTTTGGCCCTGTTCGTCATGAGACCTCGTGGGAACCTCTTGATTTTGCAGTATCAGGCGGATCAAATACAAGACTTGGCCGCTTTCATTTGCAAAGGCGAGCTCTGATTTTTGTGAGGATCCCCGAATCCACTGTTTCCGAATTCCTCCAGTTCAGGCATAATGACTGTCAGGGAGTCTGCATGAGTATCAGCCACCCCGACTTTGGATTGGAACCAGACTTCACAATCCACTTTGATGGATCCGGAGCGACCAGAATCATGTCAGAATCAGCCCAGGATGCACCGAAAGGCTCCAAACCCGCTGTTCAGCCGACTTTGGAAGCCACAGCCAGGGTTCGGCATCTGATGGATTATTGGGAAGCCGAGATGGATCGTGGAGTGACTTTGACGGCTGAAGAAATTTGCAAAGACGACATGGATATTATTGAAAGGGTGCGCGACCAGATCGATTCGCTCCATGCCATGACCCGAATCATGAGCGATATGACAGCCGCAACGGAGTCGCTTGCGACAAACGACGCGAATTATGACCACACGCAGAATCCGACCGTTACAAACACCTTCAGCGACCTCGATATTGTCGCGGCTCAAGGGCTTGGATTGATTCCAGAGAAGCCATTGAATCAAGCCGCCGAAAGCCCGAGGCTGATTGTCGGTCGATATTACCTGGAATCGTTTATTGCTCAGGGTGGCCATGGTCAGGTCTGGCGGGCATATGATCCGGAACTGCAGCGCAGGGTAGCATTAAAGATGACCCGCCCGGAGCGCATGGCAAAGCTTTCAGCGCATCAGCGATACATCGAGCAATATCGACTTCTGGAAGAAGCGCGTAAAGTGGCCCGGCTGAAAGCGAATGGAATTATGACCATTTATGATGTGGGAATTCAGGATCCACTTGCATTTATTGTGTGTGAATTGATTGATGGGGAAGATTTATCGCACCGACTTCGCAATATAAAACCGACATTTGCAGAAGCTGTCAGACTTTGTATTGAAGTGGCTGAGATTCTTGATATCGCACACCAGGAAGGGTTTATCCATCGCGATATCAAGCCCGGCAATATTCTTCTCGAAAAAGGTGGACGGGTCGTGATCACCGATTTCGGGATCGCAGCCACGTTTAATGACATTGACCGCGAGGCAGGAATGGTTGTCGGGACACCGAGTTATATGTCGCCCGAACAGGCCACAGGCCAGACAGATGCGATTGCGACAACGACCGACATTTATTCACTTGGAGTGATTTTATTTGAAATGCTCACAGGTCGTCTCCCATTTGAAAATGAATCCACTCCAAAATTGCTTTCCCAAATCATTGAAAATGATCCGCCAAAACCAACTTCGATTGACCCATTGATCCCATTGCCTCTGGAACGGGTCTGCTTGAAAGCGTTGAGCAAAACTCCGCTGGATCGTCAGCATAATGCGCTTGAATTTTCTGATAGCCTGCGATATGCCGCACTGATTTCGAACATCAAATGGGAAAAGACCTGACGCTGGCAGTCGCAGGACGTTTTGAGTAGGAGAGATCGAACAAGGAGGGTCGATTTGATCGGTTGACCGACATTTGGGGCCATCCGAATCAGGATCGTCAGGGCTGAGATTTTCTCCGGGATCGAGCACTCTTTTTATAAGCCATATCAAATTTATTGCAGACAAAGGACTTTACATCCAAACCGCAAACCGTTACATTCAATACATCCACAACACGGATTTTGCTGTCAGAAACTTCAGAGCCAATCAAAGAACAATGAGAAGCGGGCGTGACCCAAAATCGACAAGCCTGAAAGTCGCTCTTTTAGCGATCTGGCTGTTGCTGCACGCCTTTGGGTCGGGTGGTCTGCACACCATTCTGGAGTGTGGCCACGATGAAGCGGCTGAGACGTTTGCCCACCAGGAAACGGAAACTGCGCACTGGGCAGGGTTAAAATCAGCCCAAACAATTGGTTCTGAATGCGACGCCTGTACGATTGACAATCAGGTGGCTCTGCGGCCTTTAGAAGTTGTTTCTGTTCGGGCAGATTCTGGTAGCGAATGGATTGCCGTGGATTTATTAACACATAAATTGGGTATTGGCTGGTCATCCGCCCGTCCTCGCGCACCGCCTTTATCCTGATCGTCTAAAAATCGTCTTGTCAAAGCCTATGTTTACAGTGATCTGCCAATGGCATTTGCTGTAAGCCCACATTCTCAGGTTTTTCCAACTTTCGGGGATAACCCGGCTGACATTCATCATTTTCTGATCAGGAATCATCACAGTCATGAATCGTACACACACTCTCTCAAGTGGGCTAAATGCTCGTATTCGTAGAGGTTTCACGCTGATCGAACTGCTGGTGGTGATTGCCATTATTGCCGTATTAATCAGCCTGTTGTTACCGGCAGTCCAATCGGCCCGCGAGGCCGCCCGTAGGGCTCAGTGCCTGAACAATATGAAACAGATTGGTCTGGCTTTGCACACATACCATGAAACGCACGGTGTTTTCCCGCCCGGTTATGTGAGCAATTATCGTCGCGATGCAGGCGATGAAGGGACCGCTGAAGATGACATCGGGCCAGGCTGGGGCTGGGCCAGTCAGATATTGCCGCAACTGGAGCAGTCTCCAATCCATAATGCCATCAATTTCAATCTGACGATGACATATGCTGCAAATGAAACAGCACAACTCACACGCATCGCGGCTTACCTCTGCCCCTCGGACTTCACGCCCAGCAAGGTTCCCGTGCGGGATGAAACCAACTCGCAGACGATCTACACCGTGGGCACCAGCAATTATGTGGGTGTTTACGGAGTGGGTGAGATTGGCGAAGCCCCAGGGCGTGGCAACGGCGTTTTCTTCCGTAACAGCCGTGTTGGTGTGAGTCAGATGATGGACGGGACATCCAATACTTTTATGGTGGGTGAGCGAAGCCATAACCTGAGCTATGCGACATGGACCGGCCGGTCTGTAGGCGGCTGGCTGTTCACGACGGCATCGTTTGAAGGCGGTACGAACAAATTCAATCCTGAGCCGGAAGAGTCGTTCTGCATGATTCTGGGTCCGATTGAATTTGAGGACGAAGATGGGTTGCCACGGACTCCGAATTATCCGTCGGCACACGTCGAAGATTACTGGAGTCGGCACCCGGGCGGGGTGAATTTCCTGTTCGGCGATGGCTCGGTGCGTTTCATTAAGAACTCAATCAGCAAGCCGGTTTACGGCTCTCTGGCCACTCGCAATGGCGGTGAAGTGATCAGTTCCGATTCTTACTGATCGATCAAATGCAACCATGCTCGAAGCAGGGCTGGCTCAAGGGCCGGCCCTTTTTATTTTAGCGATTTTTCATTCGACATGCGTTATACTCAAGCGAATCGGATTGATCGGGCCAGTTTTTTCCAGATGAGCTGAGAGCCAAATACGATGAAAATGCCACTTCCACCCCAATTGGCGCGTGATGCAGGTCGATTTCGCGACGTGGTGGGCATTCTCGTCAAGTATGGGCTTGCTGATGGGCTTCACCACTTTGATATGGGTGTGCCTGAGCGGATTTCGTTTCTATTCCAGAGTCCGGATGGGACAAGGCTTTATGAGCTTTCTCAGGCAGAACGGATTCGGCTTGCGATCACGGATCTGGGGACAACAGCGATAAAAATCGGCCAGATTTTATCGACCAGAGCTGATCTGGTCGGCCCTGAGATTGCCGAGGAGCTGAAAAAACTTCAGGCCGATGTGCCGGCCGATCCACCAGAGACTGTCAGGCATGCGATTCTCGAGCAGTTTGGGCAACATGCGGACGATCTTTTTGCCGAGTTTAATGACGTGGCCCTGGCCTCGGCTTCGATCGGTCAGGTACACAGGGCGAAGCTGTTTGATGGGCGCGAGGTGGTGGTCAAGATCCAGCACCCGAATATTTCCCAGAATATTGAGACCGATTTTCGGATCCTGATTCAACTGGCAGAATGGGCTGAGGCTTACGACAGTGAATTAAAACTCGTCAAGCCCAAGGCCCTGGTCACGGAAATGCGAAGAGTTTTGCGGAAGGAATTGAATTTTTTACGAGAAGCATTAAATCTGGAGCGATTTACGAGCCATTTCAAAGATGATCCCAACATAAAGTTTCCGCAACCCGTGACCGAATTCTGTACGGATCGCATTTTAACGATGGATTATATTGAAGGAATTCCGGTCCGCGAGATTGACCAGATCAAAGCGATGGGAATATCGGATAAAGAGCTGGCGGAACGTGGTGCGAATGTCTTTTTGAAGATGATATTTCAGGACGGTTTTTATCATGCGGATCCACACCCCGGCAATATTCTGGTGAATGCGCAGGGCCAGATCATCTTGCTGGATGCAGGGATGGTTGGTGTGATGGACGAGACGACCCGATCGAATGTGGAGACCATGCTGGAGGCGGTGGTAGAGCAGGATATCAGGCTTCTGGAGGATGTGATCCGGCGGATTGGATCGACACCTGAGGATCTTGACAGGCTGGCATTGAGGCAGGATCTGGCGGAATTTATCAGCGATTATGTCGATGTGCCAATCCGGCTTTTAAATATCTCGGCGGTATTGAACAATGTGACGGCGATTGTCAGGAAGCACCATATTGTGCTTTCTCCACCTTATGCGATGCTGATTAAAGTGCTGGTCATGCTGGAAGGAACGAGCCGGTTATTAAACCCCCGATTTAATCTGGCAGAAATGTTATTGCCGTATTATCAGAATTCACTGGTAAGGCACTTGAATTTCAAGGGCCAGTTGATGTATGCACGGCGGTTGATGGTCGATTTTTCGCAGATGGTGCGCGACTTGCCGAATAATGTCAGCACACTACTGGACCAATTGGAATCAGGGCGATTTTCGATCCGTCTGGAGCATCGGCGGATTGAATCGGCCGTGAACAGGCTTGTCCAAGGACTTCTCTGCACCGCTTTATTTACAGGTTCAAGCATGCTCTGGAGCAGCAAAACCGCCCCGACGATTTATGGAACATCGGTTCCAGGCTGCCTCGGATGCCTGGTGGGCGTATTGATGGGGATCCGCTTACTGAGGGCGATTCAGCATACGGGTGGGGTGGAGCATAAGGGGTAGTGGTTTAAACGGCTTGAAAAAACACGAAAAGGATTTGGATGTTCCCGAAATCTGTTTCGGGAACATCGAGAATCGAACGGCTATACCTCATCAACTTTAATCACCCTTTATTTTGGTAAAACGAGCCAGTTGTCATCAGAATGCTTGTCATGCACCACCGGCTGGTTTACCATGCGGTGATGGTCACTGTTCAGAATCTAAAGGGGCTTCACTCCATGATCCGTCGAACCGCTCTCTTTTCGCTCGCTTTGATGGGCCTTCTAACGCTCAGTTCAAACGCCCAGCAGACCCCAAACAACAAGCCTGTCGTGGTCTTGATTGGCGACTCGATCCGGATGGGCTATGCCCCTGCCGTTTCGAAGTTCTACAACAATCGGGTGGATGTGCGGAGCAGTAAAGAGAATGGTGGAGACACGGCGAACGTTCTCGAACATCTCGACGAATGGGTTATCAAAGTTCAGCCGACCTTGGTTCATATCAACGCTGGCCTGCATGACTTGAAGCTGGACCGTAAGACCGGCAAGCATCAGGTGGAACTGGCCGATTACAAGGCCAATTTGAAGAAGATTCTGGAGCGGATCACCACCGAGACCAAGGCCAAGGTGATCTTTGCCCTGACCACGCCCGTGATTGACGAACGCCATAATACGAACAAGCCGTTTGATCGCAAAGTGAGTGATGTAGAGGCTTATAATCGAGCCGCTCAGGAAGTTCTGCGAGGCTTTCCCGCCGTTGGGGTGAACAATCTGGACGTATTTGCGAAGGGTCTCGACCTTGAAAAAGCACTCGTCAAAGACGGTGTTCACTTCACGCCTCAGGCCTATCAATCGTTGGGTCAGCGAGTGGCGGAATTTATTCAACTGACGGCCCTTGAGCCACCTGTTTTTGTGGCCAAACGAACCGCAAAGGCGCCGACTTTGGACGGTAAGGCTGACGAGGCCGAATGGGCCAATGCCCAGACCATCAAGAGCTTTCAAGCGTTTTGGTCGGGCAAGAAGCCGAAACTGCCTCACGAAGCCAAAATCATGTGGGACGACGAAGCGCTTTACTATTACGCTGACCTGTCGGATCACTATCTAAAGGCTTATGGCAAGAAGCGTAACGATACTTTGTGGAACGGCGACGTTTTCGAGCTTTTCTTTAAGCCATCCAAAACAGAGCCGGCTTACTACGAGCTTCAGGCCAATCCTCTGGGACTGATTCTGGAACTCCCGTTCCCTCAAAAAGGCTATTCCTTTGAAAAGCTGGCCGCCTTGCCTCACCAGGGCATGACTGTGGCTGTGGATATTCAAGGCTCTCTGGCAAACCCCGGCAAGAACGACAAGAAGTGGACCGTGGAAGGTCGCATTCCCTGGACCCTGTTTGCGATGACTGGCGGGAAGCCTAAAGCCGGTGACGTATGGCAGTTTCAGCTCAGCTACTACGACTACGGCCCGGAGGGGACTGAGCCTGAACTGGGCTCGTGCGCTCCACTGACCGTTCCGAATTATCACCGGTATGAAGATTATGCCGGACTGCGATTTGTAGGCGGGAAGTAATTCCAGAAAAACGATGAGAAACTCAGCCCTTGCCCTGTCTCTATGCCTGATTGTCACAAGTCTCTCTGCACAAGAGGCGTTGATCCCGTTTGGCCCAGCTGGTCATGGCTTGAAGCGTGTGGTGATCGACTCAGATCTGCCAGGCGGTTATCAAGTGGAGATGGCGGATGTCAACGGTGATCAAAAGCTCGACATTGTGGCCTTGGGCGGAGGGACCGTGGCGTGGTATGAGAACCCGTCTTGGACCAAGCGGATCGTGAGTGACAAGAAAACTTCTCCGGGAGTGATCAGCACAGCCACGAAGGATATTGACGGCGATGGCAAGGCCGAGATTGCGATCGCTTATGAGTTTGAGATGAACAACCCGAAGCTGGGCAAGCTATTGATGGCCCGGCAGAAGGGTGATGTCTGGATTTATGAACAGATGGGCCCATTTCCGAGCATCCACCGGCTGAGATGGGGCGATTTTGACGGCGATGGTCAGGCGGATCTGGCGATTGCTCCGATCTTTGGGGAACAGGCCACGGGACCGAATTTCCAGCAGGAGAGTGCGAAGCTGGAGGTTCTGTTTGGAGGGAATCTGGCAGGCAGGTCGGAAGTCGGCCGGCGGATGGTGACTCATGCGATTGGAGTGATACCTGGTCAGGATCAGACAAGAAAGGCGTTTTTGAGTGCCAGTAACGAAGGTGTTTGGCAGCATGGTTTTATGAACAAAAAATGGGAGCATTCCCAGGTCACGGTCGGGGCTGGTGGGGATCGGCCCAAGACAGGCGCGAGTGAAATCCACTTGGGGAAGTTTGCCGATGGACGCCGCTTCTATGCCACGATTGAGCCATGGCATGGCTCGGATGTGGTGGTTCAGCCTGAACGGATCAAGGGATCGAACCAGCTCGGCCCACGGTTTGTGATCGACACCACATTGAAGGAAGCGCACGCTTTGTGTGTGGCGGACATAGACGGAGATGGAACGGACGAAGTTTTTGCGGGCTATAGAGGGCCTGGTACGAGTGTGAATGCGTATCGGTTTGAGTCGGGCATGTGGACCAGAACGGTGATTGATTCCAAGATTGCAGCACAGGATCTACGTTCGGGCGATATCAACGGAGATGGTCTGGCCGATGTGGTGAGTGTGGGTGGATCGACAAAAAACGTGGTGCTTTATTTGTCCGTGGGGAAGTGATTCAGAGGGTTGTTTCCGGTTTTCAAAACCAACCGAGGCCAGAGTCAAGCCGGCTTGGCGAGAGAGGGCGGTAGTCTGGGTCTGTTTGCTATTAATAGTTGTCTCCTCTGGAGCCCAAAGATCACGATTCCAACGTTTATGGATCTCCTAAATTTTTGTGCTGGAGTAGTGATTCACTGATGCGGCCCTTGCTCGCGCTGCGGGTTAGTTTGGAAAGCGTTACCTGTTGGAGTTTTACTGGAAATTGGCGGGGCTACTATCCGGCGAGAATCCACACCTTCTTTAATCTTTTTGAAAAAATTTTGGAAAAAGCTGGACTTTTTATCGTACCTTCCGAAGAGTTTGGTCGTACTGGAAGTGTGAAGTGGAGCAGATGTGAACGCGAAGGATCGCGGGATTTACTCAAGTGAACACGTAAGCCTTGGAATAGCCAGTTCGTTACGACGCACACCCTGAATGGACAGCCGGACGGGCCCTAAGGGCAATGGAGGTCAGAAGGCCATGTCTGATTGGAATCCCGAATCGAAAACGCGGATGGAACAGCTCTTCGCAAGGAATCTTTTCAAGAACTTGGGAAGGGATGTGGAACCGGTCGATTGGCGTGCTATATATATCGAAGAGAGTGGTGCACGTGTTGCGGAGCCAGCGGAATGGCAACCGCACCCGGAACCGGAATCAATTCCTGGTTCTGATGGTCGCGGTGTTGAGCGTTTGCTTGGGAAGGCGACGTCTGGGGATGATTCCCCGGAAGTGCTCGACGCGATGGCCGAGGCCTCATTGACTTCATTCATGTCGAATTCGAAGTGTCGCGGAGGGAGGGGATCCTTTCCCATGAGCTTTATTCAGCGATTCCTGGAGCGGGTGTTGCGCAACAGTCCACGCCGCATGCCCCGAACGAGCTTTGAAGATCTAAGCCAGGATGAGCTGGATGCCCATTTGCAGGTTGGCCAGTATGGCGAATTTGCTCTAACGGATGCAATCCGGCCCTCATTCGGGCTAGATATTGTGCCCCGAGAAGGCTATCGCCGAGATGTCTATCGCGATCCTGAGACTGGCAACACCATGCCAGTATTGGCCGCATCGGTATCGGCTGAACGTCTGTTTGACATTTTCACGGATCTGCTTGCCCCACTGGGCGATGAGATTGACGTGGTGATGGAATCCAGTCACGAGAGCGAACCCGGTAGCCATGCCGACCTGTATCGTGAGCATATGGACAGCGTCATATTCAAAAGCACTTTGTACGATTACGAAGAGCTGCTATTGAACGACGGCTGCACCGGCTTGGCGGCCCTGAATCCTAATGGGCCGATGGAAGTCCAGTTTGACGAACATAAATTGCTATTCGTGTATGCCCAAGACCTTGATCCATTCGAAGAAATTCTCCAGTCTGCTGGTCTGAAACGCGACGATTCGCTGCGGTTCATCTCAGAGGCCGAACACCTGCACTCGACAGACGATGTCTATCGTGAACAGTTCGACGAATTAAAATTCCGGCTTGGTATCGACCACGAATAATCCAGATTGTCATAGATCACAAACAGGCGGATGCAATGAACGTTGCATCCGCCTTTTTTTGTTTGGAATTTTGGTTTGTTTGAAGATGAAATGGATTGGGACACGCGGCAGGAGCCCGCAGCTCTAGGGTCACGGGTTTAACGATGTCCGGAGGACATCCCT
>Ga0208720_1000164_pt1 | contig 17899 bp, 10 predicted proteins | sample LakMenEpi20Apr10_FD_150716 | JGI IMG/M metagenome (GOLD analysis project Ga0208720, IMG submission 150716) | Freshwater microbial communities from Lake Mendota, WI - 20APR2010 deep hole epilimnion (SPAdes) | ecosystem: Environmental > Aquatic > Freshwater > Lake > Epilimnion/Euphotic zone ...
GGCTCGGTGTTGGTGAATGGGACGGGCTGCACCACGGCCCGCAGCAGCTTTAATTATGGCGTCTGGGTGCAGGCCACAGGGGCCAAGATCGCGGCAGGCGCGGGCACGGGCTCGACCACGGTGATCGGCACGGGCGGCGGCGGCGGCACGGCGGGCTCGAACGATGGCGTGTGCTTGTCATCAACCGGCACGATCACGGCCATCGGTAGCGGCAATGTGACAGTCACCGGCTATGGAGGAACTGCCGGCACGGGCAGTTCCCATCGTGGTATTAATATTCCCAACGGCCTGATCACATCCAATGGTGGCTCGGTTCTGGTCACCGGTTATGGCGGCGGCAGCGGTTCATCAGCGTCTAATTACGGTGTGGCCACGGTGTCAAACGGGACCATTACGGCCGGTGGGTTGGGCAGTGTGACGGTGATCGGCTATGGCGGCAACAATAACGGCACGGGCATCGAAAATTACGGTGTGGCCATCGAATCTGGCGGCGGCGTCCAGCAGCCGGGCAAGGTTACATCCAGCGGTGGCAATGTGGTGGTCACGGGCACAGGCGGCGGCGGTACGTCGGCGACGAATATCGGCGTCTTTGTGAATGCGGGCGGTTTTATCTGGGCGGGCGGCAGCGGCACGGTGAATGTGACGGGTTATGGCGGAGGCCGTTCGCCGGGTGCCACGGGTAACTTTAACTACGGCGTGCAGGTTACCACGGCCAACAACACGTCCAGCAATACGGCACAGTTTTCTTGCATCACCTCGAGCGGCGGTGCAGTGAATGTCACGGGCTTTGGCGGCGGTGGATCGGGCACGGACGTCAGGTCCACAAGTGGAACAAACTATGGCGTTTATGTGTTTCAGGGCGCGAAGATCAGTTCGGGCGGCAATGCCGATGTGACCGTGAACGGCACGGGCGGTGGTTTTGGAAATTCCACGACAACGGGTGCTACGAATTGCGGCGTGGTGGTTAACTCCACGTTGACGATAGCGAACCTGGGCGAGACTTTTTCCACCATCACCTCAGGCGGTAATGGGAGCGTCACGATCAACGGCCAGGGCGGCGGTTCGGGCACCGGAGCAAACCAGTGGGGTGTTGCTGTTCAGTTAGGTGGACAGGTGACATCCGGCGGAATAGGGAATGTCAGCATTACGGGGGTGGGCGGGTTCACAAGCGGCTCCGGTGCTTATGGTGTGGTTGTTCAGTGCGTGACGACATCGAATGTGAGTAGCACAGTCACATCCGGCGGCGGCAATGTGGTGATCAATGGCACGGGCGGCGGCATTAATGCCACTAATGCTCATGGTGTCTTTGTGACGGTGGGTGCGCAGATCATCGCGCCTGGCACAGCGTCGGTTACCGTGACGGGCCGTGGAGGCAATGCCAACGGGACCACTGGCCAACTAAATTATGGTGTTGCTGTGACAACGGCTTGCAGCACCAATCGGGCTCGAGCAAAAATCACGTCCAACAATGGGACGGTCACGGTCACAGGGTATGGCGGCAACACCAACACCACTCTGACGAATGCCTGCGGTTCGAATTACGGTGTTTATATGTTAACTGGCGGCGAGATCTCCGCCGGCGGTACAGCCCCGGTGACCGTCATTGGCTATGGTGGAGGCCTAACACAGGGAGCCACCACCGACAATGTTGGTGTGTACATGACATCCCTGGGCACTGCCAATTTGGCGACTCAAATCACGTCCAGCGGTGGGGCGGTGACAGTCTCAGGCTACGCTGGTGGCACGAATAGTAACAGCTCATCGGGCCTTAACTTTGGCGTGAACCTGTTGGCTGGTGCCCAGATCAGCACCACAGGCAGCGGCACGAGTGTGAACATCACAGGCACGGGCGGCGGCGGTGGGTCGGCCTCCACAAATTACGGCATTCAAATTCAGGGCTGCTCGACACTCAGCAACGTTACGATCACCACAAATGGAGGGCCGATTACCCTGAACGCCACGGAGGGGAATGGACCCTCGACCCGGGGCATCATCACCACAGCAAGCGCTGTGATCGGCAATGCCACGAACCCCGGAAATATCACGGTTTTGACGAACAGTGCCGGGTTCTCAACTTCAAACGGCTCGGCGATCAACGCGGCCGGAAGTTTTTTGATAGCTCCAATCACGTCGGGTACATCTGTGATCCTGGGCTGTACCACCGACATTCGGGGAGAGCTGAGACTTTCCGCTGCCGAACTGAACACCTTGAGCGCGGGTACGATTCAGCTTGGGAACGGTCCGACCGGCAACTTCACTGTGGCTGCCAATGTGACGATCCCAGCGGCTGCGAACCTGACTCTGGTGTCAAACAGCATTTCATCCACCGGCATTTCATCCTTTGGCACGATCACGATGGGTGCTGGCAAGCTGCTGAACGTTTCGGCCCTGCCATCGGTCAACACGCTCATTAACGGCACCACGGCCCAAACACAGTATTCGCAACTGAGCGTGGCGGGTAACCTGAGCATCGCGGGCAAGTCGCTGAACCTGTCGGGGAGCTATACCTCAACCGGCGGCGATGTTTTCACCATCGCCAACGCCACCAGCCTGACCGGCACCTTTACGGGCCTGGCCAACGGTTCGACAACGACACTTAACGGCCGCACGCTGCTCGTGAATTACACGCCGACCACAGCCACTCTGACCGACCCGGCCCCGAATGTGATCACGCAGCCCACAGGGAATACGGTGACATCGGGCAGCACGGTGAGCTTCACGGCCAATGCCACGGGCATACCAGCTCCGAGCGTGCAGTGGCAGGTGCTGGCGCCAGGTGGTGGGAGCGTGTGGTCAAACATCACCAGCGCCACGTCGCCCACATACAGCTTTAGCACAGCCACAGGCGACAACGGTAACCAGTATCGTGCCTTTTTCACCAACACTTACGGTAACGCCACAACAAGTTCCGTTAGTCTGTCGGTGCAATTTGCCCCGTCGATCACCACGCAGCCAAACGCTGCAACCATTAACGATGGCCAGACAGCCACGTTTACAGCAGCCGCCACGGGCAACCCGACTCCAACGGTTCAGTGGCAGGTGAATACGGGTTCTGGATGGGCCGATGTGACGGACGGCACGGGCGCGGCGACGGACAGCTATACCACGGCGGCGTTGACTTCGGCGGCAAACGGATATCAATACCGCGCTCTGTACACCAACAGCCTATCAGCGAATGTGCCAACCAGCGGCGCCACGGTGACGGTGAACTCCGGGACCTCGGCCCCGACGGTGACCGGCCAGCCCTCCCCGATTGGTGTGGAAGTGGGGCAGACGGCGAGCTTTACGGCCGCTGCCAGTGGGAGCCCGACACCAACCGTTCAGTGGCAGGTGAAAACAGCTTCTGTGGACTGGACCGACATTGGCGGAGCCACATCCGCAACATACAGCTTCACGGCTGCTCTGGCGGATCAAGGGAACCAGTATCGTGCCGTGTTCAACAACACAGCCGGAACAGCGACCACCAATCCAGCAACGTTGACTATTGGAGTGACTCCGGTGATTACCAGCATCAACTACATGACGATTCCGGTGGGTTTGACCAGCGGTATCACCGTGATTGCGACCGGTTCACCGGCTCCCCAATACTCGGTCACCGGCAATCTGCCATCAGGCGTAACGCTTGATCCAGTGACAGGCCTGTTCTCGGGAACTCCAGCCAGTGGCACGGCCGGTTCTTATCCGGTCACAATTCGAGCCACAAACGGGATCGGCACAGCCCCGACACAGAGTTTTACTTTGACAGTGACATCGACCGTGACCAGTTTTGTGGTCTCGAAGGATGCTGCTCAGAGGTCTTACATCCGCTACCTCGACCTGGGTATGGACAGCAATGCATCGGCTCTGGCCCTGCTCCAGAATCCAAGCCGAGTAAAACTGACCAAGGCCGATCTGAACGGAGTAGGCTCAGCGGCTGTATCGTTGGCCGGGTTCCTGTCAGTACCAACAGGCCAAAGCACTCTGGCCGTCAACTTCGGAACGGTCGGTTTGGGGAACAGCCGGAACACGACCACAGCGGACGGATATTACACCCTTGGCTTGGATCTGGACGGCAATGGGACGTTTGAGACGAACCTCTTCTTCTTCCGGATTCTGGGCGACACCAACGGCGACCGGGAAGTGACCGTGGCGGATCAGAATGCGGTTCTGGCAGGCTGTACGGCGCCTTACAACGCGAATCTTGACCTGAATGGTGACGGCGTGGTGAACACGTCGGATTTTCAGTACGTCAAGAAGAGCGTGGGCAAGAAGTTGAAGAACACTCTGATTGTGACGGCGTAATATGCTAAACTCGATTCATGAATCTGGTGTCCATAAAATCTCGGTAACAGGAAAGGCATACACATGCGGAAACTGATCGCAATACTCTCGGTTCTTGCAGTTCTTGGGATGTCGAAGGCTTCTCAGGCGGTGGACATCTTGACCCTGGAAAACAAAACTGTCAATGCAGGGACAACAGTGGCAGTGAAAGTGTCGTGGACCAGCACTACTCCACTGAACTTTCTGAGCACGGAGTTCATTTTGACAGCCGTGGGTTCTGCGACGGCTGGCGAAGTGACTTTCACGAATACACCAGGAACTCCGGCAGCAGGCGACCCTGCATTTGGCGCGCCTGCATTTGCTCCGATCAACGACTCAACCTACGTGTTTTTTGGAAACAGCAGCGATTTCAGCAATGCCCCGACAAGCAATCCAGCTTCGGTGACATCGACCAACTGGGACTATGATACGTATATTTTCGCAGATTCCACGAACAATGGTGCGGACGTGTCACCAACGTCACCAAACAACATGTGGACGATTCTGAATCTGACCATATCCAACCTGGCTGATGGTCAGTATCAGATTACTCTTGGCAACAGCGATTATAGCAACATTGCACTTGGTACAACAGGTGCTCCACTGACATCATCAGACATTGCCGGTGGCCTGATCACAGTGAATACCGCACCCGTCCCTGAGCCATCAACGATTGCCATGGGTGCGATTGCATCCGGGGCGATTCTGATTCTGGCCCGCCGCCGCAAGCAAACCGTTGGCTGAACGAGCCGACAAATCGGTTCGCAATTTGAATTGAGCCAGGCCCTGCTTATTTAAGCAGGGCTTTGACTTTTAATGGCGATCGCGTTCAGAGGCTGATTTCAGCAGGTCGCCAGCCCCGGTTGTATTGGTTATGGATTAATCTAGCCGGTCTTGGCGCTAGCCCCGGTTAATTATCTTCAGCGAACCGGGGGCTAGCGCCCGGCGGCTAGATTCAAACCGAGTAACCTGCGTCTATCGCCTCTTATCTAGCCGGTATTGCGCTAGCCCCGGTTGGTTTTGGCTTTACCTATCCGGTCTTGGCGCTAGCCCCGGTTGTTTCTTTTCCGCGAACCGGGGGCTAGCGCCCGGCGGCTAGATTCAACCCGAGAAATCGGTGGCTATCGCCTCTTACCTATCCGGTCTTTGCGCTAGCCCCGGTTGTTTTGGATTTGGATTAATCTATACTCTTCGCGACCATTAATGACACTTTTTGATCGCGACGATGCCGGAGGTATCGCAGCCAGTAGCCGGTGGTTGAGGAGCGTCAGCGACGACACCACCGGACGACAACGCTGCATAAGGTCTTGCACCCCTGCCGGGGTGCCAGCAGCTTTTACCCCCATTTCATAACCGGTGGTGTCGCTTCGCTCAACCACCGGCTACTTGCTTTGATGCCTCCGGCATCATTCTGATACCATGTAATATGTGTGGCCGCGACAACTATAATTGGTTTTAAAAACCGGAAGTTATTTCCGACCTGATCTTTAAGGCGAAACATCTACTCACGGTATGGATTGGCCGTGGGGGTCTGTTCCAGGTGTATCCAGCTGTTCGCTGAGTTCGCGCTGAAGATCTGGGCCAAGAAAGTGTTCGGCAATTTCGGCGGGTTCGTGAAGGTGATCCTGCGCCAGCTGGAAATCGCGGTGCAGAAACGATTCCCACAATCGGTGGCCACGGACAACCGACTGAGCCATTTCCCGACCCTTGGGCGTCAATTGCAACCGGCTTTCTGTATCGAGCACAGAACTGTCCAGCCAGCCTTTCCTGACGGCCCGTTTTTTCGTCAACCAACCGAGCAGACCGTTTGAAATGACAATGCTTTCGCCATGGTTCATCAACAATCGGCCTGATTCTTCGCGCCGATAGATTACGGCCAGTAAATCGTCGGTTGCAATTTGTAACCTTAAACGAAATCGTCTGATCATATTCGCAAATCGCCCATGCCTTGGAGCAAAAATCCAGGCCAGAATGAACAGGCCTCCTGATGCCACCGCGATCATGCCTGCGACGGATGTGTTTGTCGCCAAAGCGCCTGTATAGCCAAAGCCGCTGGCCAGGCAGCCGAATAGTACGGATAAAGGTAATGCAATTTCCAGCCTGTCAGTCAAATGCAATGCTGTGCAGGCAGGCGCAACCAGCAAAACAATAATCAGTATGGATCCGACCGCTTCGAAGCTCAAAACCGTGATCAATGAGGTTAATACAAGCAGCATGAAATCCATCCTGCGTGGCGATAAACCCATGGATTCTGCAAGTGCGGCATCGAAACTTGTGATTTTTAATTCCTTGAAAAATACAAAGATAAAAGCGATCGTCGCCAAAGCAGTCACACCAAGTGGAATCACGGTTCTGGGGATTTCAAAAGATCCGATCGAAACAGTTTCGAGAGGCACAAATTCAATCGCCCCATAAAGCACACAGCCTGGATCCAAATCAATATTTTCAGCAGCCCGGCTGATCAGTAAAACGCCCATGGCAAACAGGGACGTAAATACGACACCCAAGCCAGCCTGTTCATTGACAACACCTGATGAGGCCAGGGCACGAGTTAAAAATGCTGTCAGGATTGCAGTCAGAATCGCCCCAATAAAAATGGGGACGCCTGAAACTTGCCCCGACATGAGAAATGCAATTGCCACGCCGGGAAGAACCGCATGGCTGATGGCATCGCCCAGAAGACTCATACGGCGGAGGACGAGAAATGAGCCGACGAGCGAGGCAGGGACTGCACAGAGGCATCCGATGGCGATGGTCCAGCAGGCGATGGCCCAGGCGGAACCGGCAGGACTTGTGGAGAGGATGGAATGGAGCATTTTCAGGAGACTTCTAATGTTGGATTTACGGAGTTTGCAAGTGATTTACGGCGTTTATTGCGCCAGAACCAGCCGCGACATGGTGCTACGATTGCAGAGAGACAAAATACAAACGCGGCGGCCAGTGTCATTAAAGATCCTGTCGGGAGATCTTCAAATAATGTAGAAAGGATGACTCCGGAGACAGTTGCAAACATTCCGATGAAGGCCGAGATGCAGGTCATCCTGACAAACCGATCCGTCCAAAATCGTGCGGCCGCTGCTGGTATGACTAAAAGCGAAGTCATCAGAACCACTCCAACCGATGGGAGACCAGCGACAACCACAAGGCCGACCAGGAGCATGAGTAGTAGATCAAGCGATCCGGTGGGCCATCCGGTGGCCTGAGCAAAGCTGGTGTCAAAAAGCGTCAGTTGGAATTCTTTGAAGAGCAGAATGATGACGAATAATACAATCGCAGAAATGATTGCAATAAAGACGACATCAGAGAAAATCATTCCCGATGTTTTTCCGAGCAGAAATGAGTCGAGACCAGCTTTTGAGCCTTCTGTGGTACGATTCTGAATCCATCGAGACAGGACAATTCCAGCTCCGAAGAATACGCCCAGAACCAATGCAAGCGCCGAGTCATCTTTCACCCTTGTTCCACTTGCTAATACCGAGACGCAAAAAAGTCCGAAAAGCCCGGTGATTGCAGCGCCTATGAGCAGAAAAGGAAGATTTCGTTCGCCGATGATTAAAAAGGCGATACACAAACCAGGCAAAGTGGCGTGTGCCAGAGCATCGCCGGCTAAGGCCCTGCGGCGAAGTACGGTGAGCGTTCCGACAACTCCTGAAACCAGTCCCAGAAGGGCTGTTCCAGCGAGAATGATCAAGGTGTTATAGCGAATCAGTTCGTTGAGCATTTGTAGATTCCAGCCATGAATTTTCAGGGATCAACAGAAAAAATCATGGAGTCGGACGCCCCACTTTCAGGGCAACTGCCAATTCTTCGAGAATCGCCAGACGTCCGCCGTAAGTTTTGCGAAGTAGTTCGGCAGTAAAGACTTCAGAAGTCGGTCCATAGGCGATCAATCGCTGATTGACGAGCAGAAGTTGGTCGAATTTTTCAGGAACGCTGCGAAGGTCGTGGTGCACGACAACCACGGTTTTGCCTTGGTCGCGGAGTTCTGAGAGGACTTGAAAAATGGCGTGTTCCGTAGCGGCATCGACACCGGCCATGGGCTCGTCCATGAAATAAAGATCTGCCTGCTGAGCCAGTGCACGTGCCAAAAAGACCCGCTGTTGCTGACCACCCGAAAGCTGGCCAATCTGTCTCGATTCAAGCCCTTCAAGACCCATTCGGGCCAGGCATTCGCGCGCCAGTTTGCGCTGAGTTTCCCGGGGGCGACGGAACCAGCCCAATCGGCCGTAAGTGCCCATGAGTACGACATCCAGCACCTGGATTGGGAAATCCCAGTCCACACTTTCTCGCTGGGGCACGTAACCGACATGCAATCGTTCTTTTTTTAACGGCCGGCCAAAGACTTCCACTTTTCCGGAACTGGCTGGTAAAAGGCCGAGAATGGCTTTGATCAACGTGCTTTTACCTGCCCCATTTGGGCCAACAACGCCCACAAGAGCGGGCTTTGTGACGGCAAAGTCGATGTGCCAGAGCACGGGTTTTTCGCGATATGCGACAGTCAGGTCGTGCACCTCCAGTACGGGAGGCGATGAAATCTCATTTCGGCTCGGTTTCATTTTCTTTTGCAATTCCGCGATCGCCTGATTCATCGAATGGGTCATCCGTTTAATGGTTTAAATGGGCTCGACCGATTTTCGGTCAAAGGCTTTAAGTCCTGAGTCATGGCTTGCACAAAAGTGCGCACATTGTGTCGCAACATGCCTGCATATGTGCCTTCTGGCTTCCCAAATGCGCCTGGTGCGTCAGAAAAGAGCGATCCGCCGATCCGGATTTTATGGCCACGAGCCTGAGCCCCTTCGACCAGGGCTTTGACATTGTCGTCAGAAACACTTGTCTCGACAAAAATGGCTGGAATACGGCGCGAGATGACAAGATCGACCAACTGATTCGTGCGCCTCACGCCTGATTCACTCTCAGTGGAAAGGCCTTGAATGCCTTCCACCTGGATGCCGTAAGCTCTTCCAAAATAGCGGAATGCGTCGTGAGAAGTGACCAGAAGTCGCCTGTCGGCTGGGATTTGGTCGATATTCCGACGGATTTCGGCTTCGAGTTTGATCAGTTCGGCTGAGTAATTCTTAAGGTTGGTCTGAAATTCCGACGCATGGTTGGGGTCGTAATCGCAGAGAATCTGGCTGAAAAGCTCGGCTTCGCGTTGCCAGAGTGAGACATCAAACCAGCAGTGCGGGTCAGGCATCCCATCGTCGCGAATCCAGGGGTCTGGAAGGTTTTTTGATTCGGCCAGGGCCGTCAATTCGTCGCCCAGCAAGTGCACTGGCTTTTGGCGTCCGAGTCGATGGAGCACTCCGATCAATTTGCCTTCCAGATGGAGCCCACCGGCAACAACGAGATCCGCTCCAGCAAGGTCGCGGACGTCTCGAGGACTGCCTTTGTACATATGCGGGTCCACGCCTTCACCCATGAGTGAGACGACCTGAACCCGGTTTGGCCCGGCAATATTTCGTACCAGATCAGCCACCAGAGCCGTGGTGGCTACCACTTGAATCGGGCGATCGCCGGTGTGAGTTTTGCGACTGACAGACGCCTTGCCACATCCTTGAAGAGCGAAGTAAGTGCTACAGGCCAATGTTTTTAACAGGGATCGGCGATGTTGGCATCTGAGCGAATCAGGCACGGTTTCCACCAGTCAAAAGAGAGTTTTAGGGTATCCAAAACTTCTATTTTGATCATACGCTCTCAGCTTTGACCTGTCAAGAAAGCATCTGTGGGGGAAGACATGGCTCGGGTTAAAAACGAAAAAACACGGGCCATTTTGCCCGTGTTTTTAGAGGTTGACCATCGAGTGATCAGATCAGGAACAAGTCGTTGAATAAGCCTTCATCAGGCTTTTTTCTTAGGCTCTTCCTTCTTGACTTCTTCTTTTTTCTTGGCCTCGACCTTCTTAGGCTCTTCCTTTTTCACTTCTTCTTTTTTCTTGGGCTCTTCTTTTTTCTTGGCTTCTTCCTTCTTCGCAGGTTCAGCCTTCTTCATTTCTTCCTTCTTGGCCGGTTCGGTGACGGCTTTGACAGGAGGAATATCTTTGTCAGTCTTGAGCTTAGGTAAACTGGCCTTGAGTTTCTTGACACCTTCGTCGGTCACTTTCGTGCCGTAAACGAAAAGTTCCTTGAGACTGCTCATGCCTTTGATTTTATCCAGACCAGCATCGGTCACACCGGTTCCGGCGAGGCTCAGGATCTGGAGGTTTTTCAGATCTTTGAGTTGGTCCAGAGCGGCATCGCTGATCTTTGTATCGACCAGATAGAGGCGTTCGAGGGTGGCGATGGGCTTGATTTTGGCGAGTCCACCGTCGGTGATTTTGGTGTTGTTCAGAGTCAGTTTCTTGAGGGTCTTGATCTCGGCAAGTCCATCAAGACCTTTGTCGTCGATGCCTGAGACACCATAATTGACTGTGACGATGGGCTTGTCACCTTTTTCATCGCGGTCAACACGGCCTCCGCGTTTTTGGATCTCGGCAATCACTTTATCAGCCTGGGCATATGCCAGGGATGATGCGAAGGACAGTCCACAAAGGGCGGCGGCGAAAACGGCTATGAGCGATCTGGGGCGGCTGATCACGATGAGACTCTCCCTGATGGTTGGAACGCGACCTCATATTCAAGGTTGCGATAGATTTAAGGCGGGTTTGATCAAGAGCGAGGGATGGACGTTTTTTGAGACAACGTTCATCGACTTACCCATATCGTAGCGGTATCTCACCTCTAATGAAACCGTTAAGTGGGCCTGATGCAAGAGGTCAGTGCCTTGAACCGGGGCTTGCGAGATCTGTTATGATCATCGAAATGGATCCGAATTCTCACTTTAGAACCAGCCAAGAGCGATATCCAAATGCCACAAGAGTTGTTGAAAAAAGCTTTTGCGCAATTCGAAAAAATCTTCGGATCAGCGCCGACCGTTCAGACATTCGCTCCGGGAAGAGTCGAAATTCTTGGCAATCATACCGACTATAACCAAGGTTTGGTTCTGGGGGTCGCCATCGACAGGTTCACCGTGGTGGTGGGTCGACCTGTCTTAGGAACCTCTGCAACGATCTTTGCCGACGCTTTTGATCAGACAGATATGGTAGACCTTTCAGCGACCTCCATCGACACGGGCCCTGAAGGCGATTGGAGGCGATACACACGTGGAGTCATCTGGGCTTTACGTTCGCAATTACCAACCATACAAGGCTTTGAGGCTGTTGTGATCGGTAATGTTCCACTCGGCGCAGGCCTTTCCAGTTCAGCCAGCCTGCAAGTGGCGTTGGGACTTTTTCTGCAAAAACTACACGGGCAGTCCATTGAAAATGACGAAGCTCGCATGGCATTTGCAAAGCGGCTGAGGAAGGCTGAAAACGGGTTTGTAGGAGTGGCTTCCGGATTACTGGACTTTGTCACGGTACTATTTGGCAGAAAAGGAGATGCGGTCTTTCTGGACTGTCAGAATCTGAACGTTCAGAGAGTCAGTTTAGGGCAGAATCCGCCTGCGATTGTTGTCATGGATACATCCACATCAAGGCGGCTGGCAGATGGGATGTACAACATTCGCCGCAGTGAGTGCGAACGGATCGTGAATCACTTCCGTAAGCTCAAAAGTGTGTCGGAAGTCATGAGTCTCAGGGATATTACACCTGAGGAACTTTCAGCCAACTGGAAATATCTGGACCCAGTGGGACGACTTCGGGCGAGGCATGTGCTGTTAGAGAATCAGAGGGTGATGGACGGCGTGGCTGCCCTGAATTCTGGTGATCTGGCTGCTCTAGGGCTTTTGGTGAGCCGGTCTCACAAATCGAGTATGACAGATTTTCAAAACAGCAGCGAAGCCTTGGACACTTTGGTAGGTTCGGCCCTGACCGCGCCGGGATGTCTTGGAGCAAAGCTCTCAGGCGCAGGCTGGGCCGGTTGCGTGGTGGCTCTGGTGGAGCCTGATCTGGTGGATGAATTCAGGCGATCATGTGCTGCTGGATATCGCGAAAAAACGGGGCTTGAGGCAGAGATTTACGTGGCTTATTCGGCAGGTTGTTCGGACGCATGATCTGGATGTTCTGGTGGTTCTTGAAGAGCCTCAAAAGTGGGATTGTCAAGTCAACCCATTGTGACTTCAGTCGGTTCCCGATAAATTGCGTAGTAACCAATATCTTGGTACTCATTGTACTTGAGCCATAACTTGAAATTCCCAAAGGCGAAAACAGACATGAACCGGTTCTTTTCCATAGCGATCATCCTGAGTTGTCTCAATGTCGCAGCCCGTGCTGATGAACCTCTTTTTAGCGCTAAAGCGATCACCGCTGAGGGTGCGTTTACACCCGGTATTGAGGGGCCTGCCACCGACTCTGCTGGCTTTCTTTATGTGGTGAATTTTGAAAAGCAGCAGACGATTGGCCGGCTCTTTCCCGATGGGTCCAAGCCTGAAGTTTACGTCACCCTGCCGGGAAATTCCGTAGGGAATGGCCTGCGGTTCGATCGTCGCGGCAAGCTTTTTGTGGCGGACTATACAGGCCACAACGTTCTTAAAATCGATCCTATTTCCAAGAAGATCGAAGTTTATGCACACGAGCCGAAGATGAGCCAGCCAAACGACTTGGCGATTACACGGACTGGTGTTTTGTATGCGAGCGACCCGAACTGGTCGAACAACACGGGCCGGGTCTGGCGGATTGACCTCGAGGGTAAGGTCACACTGGTTGCCGACAACATGGGAACGGCCAACGGGATTGAAGTATCACCTGACGACAAAACGCTTTACGTCAACGAATCCGCTCAGCGCAAGATTTGGGCCTTTGATATCGCAACCGATGGATCTTTGACCGGCAAACAGCTGATCAAGGAATTTCCTGACTTTGGGTTCGACGGGATGCGCTGTGATGTGGCAGGGAATCTTTATATTTCCCGACACGGCAAGGGCACGGTGGTGAAGATGACGCCCAAGGGCGATGTGCTTAATGAGATTGATGTGCTGGGCAAGATGCCTTCGAACCTTTGTTTCGGTGGAGAGGACGGTAAAACCGTTTATGTGACTGAGGTCGAGCACAAACGGGTGGTCTCATTTCGGGTCGATCATTCAGGCCGGGAGTGGTCGCTTTGGAAAGATGGCAAGCCTTGAATGATCGCGGTTGTTTGATCGGGCCGGTTCGATTAAGATCAGGATTATCTGAAGTTTCCCGCCCTGAAGGATCAACCATCCCGACCTGCTCGAAATCTCCAAAATCAACCATCAAAACCAGGTGCGATTTCGCACTTGGCTGAATTTTCCGTATCCCCCATGATAGAGGACAACGATGCGATCAAGATTTTTAATCACGGCTCTCGGACTTTTGCTGAGCACGTTTGCCAGCCAGTTCTGCGCCGCCGAAAGTGGAAATGTCGTCAAAAAGTGGCAGTTTCCAGCCGATGCTGCAGCTTGGACAGCCCAAAATGACCTGACGGTCAAGCTTGGCGAAAACGAGATGGCTCTTACTGTGACGGGTATCGACCCGCAACTATCTACAAAAGTGGATGCTCCTGCTGGCTGGAAGACACTCGCTGTCAAAGCCAAATTCCGGGGCCAGATCATGGGCCAGATTTTCTGGACCACCGCCAGCCAGCCAGCCACAAGCGAACAGCTTTCGCGGAACTTCAATGCTCGTGGCAAAAATGAGACGAGCGTTGAATTCAAGATCTATTTCAAGCCCGAGTCACCCATCACAGGCTTGAGGCTTGACCCGACGACCACCTCAAAAAACCCGATTCGCATTGAATCGATCGCTCTTTTGAATGAAGGTCCACCCGAGCCAAAGGCGACGGAAGCGGCCAGCCTGAAGATGCCAGCGGGCTTCAAAGCCGAGCTGCTTTACAGCGTTCCAGGGCCAGATTACGGCTCATGGGTCAGCCTGTGCCTTGATCCGAAGGGCCGTTTGATCACATCTGACCAGGACGGCAAGCTCTATCGCCTGACAGTGCCAGCTCTTGGCTCCAATGACAAGGTCAAGGTGGAGTCTGTTCCCATCGAGTTGGGCATGGCCCAAGGCCTTTGCTGGGCTTTCGACTCGCTCTATGTCGTGGTCAATGGCAAAGGCTCTGGCCTTTACCGGGTGACCGACACCAACAACGACGACGTTCTGGATAAAGTGGAACTGCTTCGCAAGATTGACGGAGCAGGCGAGCACGGCCCTCACGGGGTTGCTCTTTCACCTGACGGGAAAAGCCTTTACGTGGTCGGTGGCAATCATACCAAGCTGCCTGATCCAGAAAAATCGCTGATGCCACGCGACTTCCAGGAAGATAACCTGCTGCCCCGCATGTGGGATGCCGGTGGACACGCCGTGGGCATCATGGCACCTGGTGGATGGGTTTGCCGGACAGATCCTCAGGGCAAAGAGTGGGAACTCTTCTCTGCTGGCTTCCGTAATCAGTATGACATTGCATTCAGCCCTCAGGGCGAGCTTTTCACATACGATTCCGACATGGAATGGGACATCGGTGCCCCTTGGTATCGCCCGACCCGCGTGAATCACCTCTCCGCCGGCAGCGACTTCGGCTGGCGTTCAGGTTCCATCAATCCACCCGCCTTCTATGCGGATAGCCTTGGCGCTGTGGCCGATATCGGCCCTGGTTCACCTACAGGCGTGGTTTTCGGTACGGGTGCAAAATTCCCGGCTAAATATCAGAAAGCCTTGTATGTCGCTGACTGGTCTTATGGCAATCTTTACGCCATTCACCTGAAGCCTGAAGGGGCAACCTACACAAGCGAAATCGAACGATTCTGCTTCGGTACCCCCCTGCCCCTGACAGACATGGTGATCCATCCCGATGGTGCCATGTACTTTACAATCGGTGGCCGGAAGACACAGTCAGGCCTTTATCGCGTGACTTACACCGGTGCGGAATCCACCGCCCCTGTCCAAGCTGAAGCGGACGCCGGGTCCAAAGCCCGCGACGAACGTCGTAAGATTGAAGCCCTGTTCACGTCCAAAGATGCTTCGGTGGTTGAAGCTGTTTGGCCTTATCTGGCGAGCGAAGACCGCTACCTGCGGTTTGCCGCCCGTACGGCTCTGGAATTCCAACCAGTTGAGCGTTGGAGTGCTCGTGCTCTGGCTGAAACCAATCCGACGGCACGCACACATGCTTTGATTGCACTGGCCCGTGTCAGTGCGAAGGCCGATCAGGCCAAGATCGTTAAAGCTCTCTCAAGCCTTGACTGGGACAAGCTCAACGATAGAGAGAAGCTCGATATCATTCGTGCCTTCGCTCTGGCGTTCGCCCGTGGTGGTCAGCCTTCTGATGAAACCCGTCAGGTGGCTCTGGGCTATCTCGACAGGCTTTATCCAACCCGCGACATTCTTCAGAATCGCGAACTGGCGATGCTGGAAATCTATCTGAACGCCCCCAACGTCGCTGAACGCACCATGGCTCTGGTGGCCAAGGCTGGCTCGCAGGAAGAGGCTTATCACTATGTCTTCCACCTGCGAAGTCTCGAAAAGACTTGGACACCCGAAAGCCGTAAGGCCTATTTCGAGTGGTTCAATACGGTGGGTGTGAAATATCGCGGAGGATACTCGTTCAGCCGCTTTATTGCCAACACCAAAAATGAAGCTCTGGCGAAGCTTTCAGCATCCGAAAAGCTGGCCTTGAAGCCTGTTCTGGAAGCTGCTCCGAAGAACTCCGATCCAGCCGAGATTCCACGAGCCTTTGTCAAAAAGTGGACCGTGGACGAAGTTCTGCCGTTGGTCGATTCCGGCCTGAACGAACGCAACTTTGCTCGCGGCAAGACTTTGTTTGGAGCGGCCCAGTGCTTCAAGTGTCACATTTTTGAGAATTCGGGTGGAATTGTCGGACCGAACCTGACAGGCGTGGGCCGAAGGTTCTCCAACAAAGATCTGGTGGAGAACATCATCGACCCATCGCGGGTGATCTCCGACCAATACGCCGCCACCATGTTCAGCCTGAAGGATGGACAGATCATCACAGGCCGGATTGCGAACCTGAGTGGAGACAACATTCAGGTCATGACCAACATGCTTGATCCAGGCAGTTTGACATCGATCCGGACAGACTCGATTGAAGAGAGCCTGCCTGCAAAGGCTTCCATGATGCCGAACGGCCTTCTGGACACTCTTTCAAGCGAAGAAGCCTTGGACCTGATCGCGTATCTGAAGTCGGGCGGTAATCCGAACGACGCGATGTTCAAGAAGGAAAAAGCGGAGTGAAGTCGCACTTTGTTCAACAAAGCTGCTTCATTTGATTTTCGTGGCCCGCTCATTGAGCGGGCCATTTTTATCAACCCAAATGACATTCTGTAAGACTCTGAATATGATGAAAAACTCACATGAGACGCTGGTGATTCATAATGCAATCGCAGTCCTGAAAGATCGTTTATTACCAGACGCTTTTATAAGAATCGAAAATGGACGGATTGCCGAGATTTCCACGGAAATAGAAAATTCATGGCAAGGCGGTAGAAAGATCGATGCCGAACAAGGATTTGTGGCACCCGGCTTTGTGGATATTCATGTGCATGGTGGTGGTGGCAGGGACTTTATGGATGGGACGGAAGAGGCTGTGCGAGTCGCCTGCCAAAGCCATTTGAGACATGGTACCACGACAATTTTCCCAACAACTACGACCGGATTGGCAAACGAAATTCATGCCATGATTCGTGCAACCGCCACAGTGGCTTTATCATCGGTTGATGAATTATTACCAAGAATTCCAGGGATTCATCTTTATGGCCCTTATTTTGCACCTGACAAAGTGGGTTGTCATAGCGCAGAAGGGCGTAGAAATCCAACTCCTGAAGAATATCATTCTTATTTTCAGACAGGTTTGATCCGGATCGCCACTTGTGCAGCAGAGTTGCCAGGCTCAGAAGAGTTTTACAGAGTTGCAAGAAACCACGGAAGTCTCATCACCTGTGGTCATTCCAATGCCTCATGGCACGAAATGCAAATGGCATTTGACGCAGGAATGCGGCACGTGGATCATTTCTGGTGCGCCATGAGCCATGTTGCATCACTCAGAGCACGTTTTGGAGCACCCATGCAAGCCAGCATGGAGCAATTTGTGCTGATGAATTCTCAGATGAGCACAGAAGTGATTGCTGATGCTGAACACCTTTCAGCGGAACTTCTGGAATTTGCATTTCGGATGATTGGTCCCAGCCGGCTTTGCCTCGTCACGGATTGCAGTCGAGCTCTTGACATGCCCGCAGGGCCTTATAAATTTGGCAATATTCATACAGGTTCCGAGTTTCAGAGTTCCGGGAGCGTGGGTCTGGCCCCATCCGGCGGATTGGCGAGTTCAGTAAGAGGTATGGACCATATGGTGAGAGTCATGCGCAAATCCACCTCAGCAACACTTTGCGACATATTCCAGATGGCATCTCTGACACCCGCACGCCTGACAGGTCTGGAGGATCGCATCGGAAGCCTGGATGTCGGTAAATGTGCAGACCTGCTTATCCTGGATCAGAATCTAAATCTCAAAAACGTGATTCTTGATGGATATCTGGTCGTCTGAACTTTCATTTCAAATCCGAGTCGTCACTTTTACTTAGGATCAGGCCGGAAATAACTCTCCGTTTTTTAAGCGAACCGTGGTCTTTCGCCCTGCGGCTTCTTTCTAGCCGGTCT
>Ga0208720_1000165_pt1 | contig 17859 bp, 12 predicted proteins | sample LakMenEpi20Apr10_FD_150716 | JGI IMG/M metagenome (GOLD analysis project Ga0208720, IMG submission 150716) | Freshwater microbial communities from Lake Mendota, WI - 20APR2010 deep hole epilimnion (SPAdes) | ecosystem: Environmental > Aquatic > Freshwater > Lake > Epilimnion/Euphotic zone ...
AAAAAAACGCCACTCCAAGGGCCCAAATGAACTCGCAATAGATTAAGATTTAATGAATATCTGATTGTTTTAGAATCCATAAATAATTTGGATATAGAGGGATATGTAGAAATGTTTCGTTTTTTTTATGCCCCCGATTTAATACTACCTTGCATTACGCAACCAAAACCTGTCAATTGAATTTAGAAATCGGATCCTCTGTGAAATGTCAAATTCAAGTTCAAGGAACACTCTCCATGTTTCGACCATCTACCATCGTTTTGTTCGTCATGCTGGGTTGCCTGACTGGCTGTGGTTCAGGTGAGACCACTCAAAATGCAGACAACACATTTTACCCTGCCACTGGCCGTGTTTTGGTGGGTAAACAGCCACTTGCAGGTGTCGTTCTCGAGTTCAAGCCGAAATTTGAATGGAAAAAAGATGTTGCATTCCCGCATGCAACCACAGGCTCTGATGGCACATTCGAGCTTGAAACCATCATGGCGGCCGATGGAGCGCCAGCCGGTGATTACGAGATTGGACTCAAATTCGCGACCGCTGAGGGCGATTCCTCGAACGCGAGCCTTGGAACTTATTCGGATCCAGCGAAGTCGGGCCTCAAGGCCACAATCAAGCCAGCACCTACCAAAATTCCTGATATCGTAGTCAAGGGTAGCGGAATTCGCACTCCAGCTTCTGGTAAATCCAGAGCTCGTTGATCCTAAAGTATAAATCAGAATAGACTTATACGACGTTCATACAGATCACGAAGGCTCTTACCGGATTACCGGGAGGCGGCGTTCCATGTGATCTGGTTTTAGGCCCAAAGGCCAGTGATTCTAAAGCCCAGGCCAACGGCCTGGGACTTTGCTTATGGGGTCGTACCAGTCCCCAGGTCGCTGGCCTGGACTGTGGAATCGCAGCCCTTCAGGCCGAAACCCCAAACCTCTTCATGGATTCGTTTTATGTCATGAATCCGGAATCAATACTCATCGATCAAATCATAGACATAATAGGACGAATCTAAATCCCATCACCCCGTTATTCGACACCAGGCATGTCCTCTGGACATCCATAAACCCTGAACCCGTGATATTTTAGGCTCCAGAGAAGACTCCATGGCAAACGACCCCATGTATTAAGGCTTGAGGGGGCACTAGCTCTTCAGATTCGACTGCTCCACAGGCCGTAACTGCTTCACCGCCGCTCGGCCTACGCGATATGTAAAGAACCCGTTGGCTGTGCCTTGCGCTACACTTGGGGCAATCGTATCCACCACTTTGGCGGCCGCATGTCCCAGATGATTGCACAGCAATTCGTGGATCTGGTTCTGGATGGTGGTATGAAGATGCTCCATCTCGGTGGCCATGGCCAAGGCGGCCATCGACCACCCCATCAGAGCCGCAGTGCCGGCAGCCGATGCCCGAACATTATAAATCAGACATAAACTGCGAGTCATGCGCGACAGAGCCAGAATTAAGACCATGTCGTCCCAAAACGCCAGAGGAACCACCGCTGTTCGTACGCCGACCTGCTTTACATGTCGCCAGATGACTGCCTCAGCCGCTGTGTCCAGCTGACTTAAAAAAGTTCGGTCCAGCGTGCGGATCCAGTCCAGATCCGTACCATGGCTGGATCGGTCGATCAAATCGGCCCGGGCCTGACGCAGCTTGCGGGCGAGATCCTTGCCATCAAGCCCGATTTTTGTCCATGTGGCTTCCTGAGATTTGTCGAGCGGAAACTGGCGTAAAAATCGCTCCAGATCGAGTCGTGCAGCGGCGAGTTTTACGGAGGCCTCGCCTCGAACCTGAGCCCGGAAGCGGAGTTCGGCCAAAGCCTGCAGGCTGTGCCGAGGGCTGCGTCTCAAACGGGTGTAGCCAATCACAAGCCGGACAATCGCGACTGAAACCAGTGTACTGAGGATTATCACAAGCCCGATCAGCGGATAAGCCACAACCTGTGGCTGCCGAGCGGCCATGTCCAGCACCGCCAAGCCTTGCGAAATCACGATCAGGGCCGTAATACCGCCCATGATGACCACCAGTGACCAGCCGACGGCGTCGAGCGGTTTGAGCCATCTGGAAAGAGCGGTTTCGCCCATTTCCACATCGTCTGCCAGCTTCGCAGCCACGTCGGCGGCCAGATTACGTTCTTCAGCTTCAGCCCAGCGTGCCTTGGCCGTGGCTTCGTCGAGCCTTGTGATTTCCAGGTTTGGCCGTGGCACACCCAGGCTTTCGGCCTGATCCGGGCCAACGCTTTCCACTGGCTTGACGGGTTCCGGTTTCGGTTGATCAGGCTTTGGGCGTACACCCAGCCAAACGCCGGGCTGTTGAGGCTGTTTTGAGTCGCTCATGGTCGTTTCCCTTGATTGCCGGTCAGTTTAAGATCCATTCCAGAACCCGTCCCAGCCCGAACTGTTCCGGCGCCTGCGTGCTCTTCATGGGCAATCGAGGCTTCGGCCTTGGGAATGCAAAGTCGCCGGTCTTCCAGGCAAAAGGCCAAGAGGCTGGGACAGTGGATGCGACCGCTTCAAACGACTCCCCATCATCTTCAAAAGTGAGCTTTCGGCGCTGGTCGGTTCCGACCGGCTCCGACCGCGTCGCATTCACGGCTGCCACCAGCCCATACTTCATTTTCAGACGTTTCTGGACCTGATACTTCCGCACCAGAGGCTCCACAAGTTGATGCAAAAGCCCTTCGGCTGCCTGTCGATCATCGGCATGAATCCGGTCAGACTGCGTTCCGAGCACCGTGATCTGACGCACTCCACCGAGCCTGAAACTCTCTCCGGCAGCGAGCCAGGCCATCCAGTCAAGGGTTCGTTCCGTGGTCGTTGTACCAGGGTTGATCCAGCCGAGAAGTTCTTCAAACAGGCGGGTCGTTCCCTCTACGCCTCTGGGCCCGGCTTCGAGCAGGTGGCCAACATCGACCAGCAGAAGGATGTGATCGCAGAGGGATAAGGCATCGGCCACGGGCTTGACGACTTTGGCGATGTAATCGTCGAACCGCTCTGACAGACGCATTGTCAGTTCCGGAGCAGATTCGCGCCAGATGGCCGACATGGGAAAAATTGGCTCGCCGGGAGCAGTTCCGATCGCCAGTCGGGCCAGTTCCTCGACGCTCCAGGTCGGCGTATTGGTGCCCATCTGTTCGGTGGCGTAACGGTTTTCGATATCGACCAGAAAGCTGGACGGTGTGACGAAGGGCAGGGCGGCATCCACAAACGCAGCCAGAACGCGCCGGTAGGACATGGCCAGTTCGTTTTCGGTCGCCGAATTGTCAGCGATATCTTCGGTGGAGGCTGGCTCCATGGCAGTAAGATAGGGCTGGGCGAGTGGCCGGAAGAGTTCGAGGCTGAGGGCGTGCAACATGGCGTCTGACCAGCGGTCGAATGAGCCGTGACCGATCATGGCGAGGTCGGCCAGCCGTTCGCCGGGCCAGTCGATCAGGGAGAGGTCGTACATCCTCCAACGATCGTCATCGCGCACGATGAAGGATCGATACTCCGACGCGGCGACAGTTTTTGAAGGCCATCCACCGTGCGCCAGACGATCATGAGCGGTGTCGTAATCGAACGGGATCAAACCAGACCGGGTTTCCAGGGGATCGAATCGGCTGTTGGTCGAGGCCAGTTCTGCGAGCACCACATCGGGTCCGAAAACATCCAGATGTCCGTGCTTGATCTGGGAGATCAGGCTGGTGAGCAGCACCGTTTTACCAGCATGGAACGAACCCAGCACACCCACTCGACGAGGTCTCGCGACACGTCCTCGTCGAATGATTCCGCCCAGATTCAGCCCGCTCGACTTGCTGGCCATGTTTTATGAGTCCCGCCCTTGATTTTGACTGACTTCCAGCGAATTTATATCTGATGATCGCTTCATCCTATCCTAATTAGAGATTCGTCGCGACCTGTCGGGATATTTTGAAAAGATTCCTGGCGAATCCGGTAGATTTCTGATGGCTGAATGTCGCTATACCACCAGGTCAGCCAAATCCCGCCACTGCTCCGTCAAGTCAAGATTGTCGGGTAGGCGGGCGGCACCAGGCATGTCCTCTGGGCATCCATAAACCCTGAACCAATGATCTTTTGGGCTCCGTAGGAGGCACCTATTAATAGGCATGTCCTCTGGACATCCATAAACCCTGAACCAATGATCTTTTGGGCTCCGGAGGAGACTCCATAGCAAACTACCCCATTTATTAAGCCTTGACGGAGCACTACAGATTTCAGAATGAGAGGGTTTTGTTTATGATAGGATTTCAGAAGAGTTGGCTCAATCCCGCATCAACCTCGGAACGTCTTTAGAAATCCTCGCCATGTCAACTCAGATACACCATCGTTTTAACTTCATCGCCTTTCGATGGTTGGCCATGATGACCTCTGTCTGTATTGTCGCTGGTTGTGGTTCGAATGCCGATCCCATCAACCTGCCGCCTCGATTACAGCCTGTGACGGGTACGATCACGATCGATGGCAAGCCTTTGTCAGGAATCGTGGTCACATTTGTCCCGATTGCGGAAGGTGGGTCGATGACGTTGGGCGAGACCGACAAGGATGGTCAGTATCGGCTGAGCTATGTGGGTATGCCAGGCTGTGCTCCGGGAGAATATCGGGTGATGCTCTCTTATAAAACCCTGGGAGATGGCAAGTCGATTTCTCTGGATACACAGTCATCGTTGATCATCTCGACAGAGGCAGCTCAGGCGGCGGAGCGGATGCCTGAAAAATATGTGTCGCAGGCAACCACGTTGAAGGCTTCCATACCGGCAGGCGGAGGAGTGATTGACTTTAATCTGACAGGGCCACTGCGATGAGCCAGGGGTCTGAATTTGTTTTATTATTTTGAGAGGCTGATTGTGGCAGGATTACGATAAAGATAGACTGATTGAAATGTTCTGAATGCATGAAAGATGCACGGCTCGTGGAAATCCTTCGAGCTCATTGAGACCACTCCCAATCTTTTCAGGAGTCCTGCAACGATGATACTCAGCAAGCGTTCCAGATGGCTTTCTTTAGCCATTTTTCTGGCGTCGGGTGTGTCGGCACTGGCAGCAGATGGCCGCCACAAGATTGTTGTCATGGCGTTTGGCGAAGACGAATTCGCGATTGTCGATATTTCCAAGGATATGAGCAAGCTGGTGAGCGTTCAGGATCGACTCTTCCCGAAAGCCACCATTGGATCTGTTACGGAAAAAGACGGGCTGATCACTGTCGAGCTGAAAACGGCTGTCGGCGCTGACTCGTTTCAGGGCAAGACCGGCAAGGATGGTAAAATTCGCGGTGTTTTCAAGCTCAGAGGCTCGCCATATGCCGCCGAACTGGTTCCAACAAAAGCCGAAAAAGTCGCTGAACTCAGTTCAGGCAAGGTTCAACAGGAAGTTATGACTGCTCTGCGTGATAATGCGCAGAAGGACATGAAGACCCGCGCCGCGGCCTTGAAGACACTGGTCGAGAAATATGCCGATAAACCATACGCATCAAGCATCTATGCGCAATATCTGAGCTTGGCGGATCAGGCTGAACTGACTGAGTCTGACATCAAGAAAACGCTCGACCAGTGGTTTAGCACAGCCAAAGAATATAGCGACACTCTCTATGATCAGGCACGCAGCAATGCCGTTAGAGCCTTGAGGGGCAAGAAAAAGGCCGCTGCCGGTGTTCTGCTCAACCTGGCTCAGGATCTGGACAAGAGTCTTTCCGAAGAAAACGACCTGGAAACCAAGACCGAGATTGCTGCCGTTCTGGCCGACACAGCCCGGACTCTGGGCAAGACGGATCTGGCCGATTCAGTCGATAAGAAGCTGAAGGGCTATGAAGGCAAACTTGACGAAAATTATGCCAAGAAAGTGCCTCCTTTCAAGCCTGAGAAAGTGGCTGAGAAGAAGGACGCCAGGCCCGTTGTGATGGAATTGTTCACAGGCGCCCAGTGCCCACCTTGCGTGGCCGCCGATGTTGGATTTGATGCTTTGGGCGACACTTACAGCCACTCAAACGTGATCCTTCTGCAATATCACCTGCACATCCCAGGCCCTGACCCGTTGACCAACGACGACAGCGTGACCCGTCAGAAATATTACGGAACCGAGGTTCAGGGCACACCTTCAACATTCTTCAACGGCAAGAGCGAGGGCGGTGGAGGCGGTTCGATGGCCGGCTCGGAAGGCAAGTACAAAGAATTCCGGAGCATTATTGACGGGGTACTGGCTGGCAAGCCGGCTGCGACGGTGGATCTGAAGGCGAGTCGCAAGGGCGATACGATTGAGATCTCAACCAAGGCGAAAACGGCCCAGAAGCCTGGCGAAAAGGCCAAGCCACGGCTGCGCATGGTGATTACCGAAGAAGTGGTGAAGTATATTGGGAGTAACAAGCTGAGATTTCACCACCACGTGGTGCGCGACATGCCCGGTGGAGCTGACGGAGTGAGCCTGGATAAAGCCGGCGAACTGACTCACTCTGCCAAAGTGGATGTGAAGGCTCTGCGCGGAGAGATCGAAAAATATGTGAGCGACTTTGAGAAAGGTCGTCCATTTTTCGGCGTCAAGCCAGCAATCGACTTGAAGAAGCTGAGCGTGGTGGCATTTGTACAGGACGATGAGTCGAAAGAAATTCTTGGAGCCGCATCGGTCGATGTGGCAGAAACACCCTGATTTCTGAACTTCGTTCGAATCAGAGCTTATTCTGAGGCCGGATCCTTGAGATTCAAGGATTCGGCCTACTTCTTTTTGTTCGCAAAAGTTAGAATGGGACAGAGAAGCTGAAAGGCCCGGACAGACGGGCCAGAGCCAACGATCCAAACCCGTTTTGAGCCGATGCCCAACGATCACCAGAATACTCACCTGAGCAGGCTCAACCGACCATTTCGGGTGGCTGTGGCGCAGATTGCCCCAAAATTGGGCGATGTGGCTGCGAACCTCGAAACGCACAAACGGATCATTTCTGAAACCAGTGCGGCTGGTGCAGATCTGGTGGTATTTCCCGAACTCTCTCTGACCGGATATTTTCTGAGAGATCTCGTCAGTGAAGTCGCGTTGAAACGTGACAGCAGTGAAATCAAACAGTTGTCAGATGTTTCACCTCATACAAGTGTCGTATTTGGTCTGGTTGAAGAATCAAGCCAGAATCAGCTTTACAACGGGGCTGTCTGGGTAGAAGGTGGAGTGGTTCAAGCGGTTCACCGTAAGGCCTATTTGCCGACATATGGGATGTTTGACGAGAGCCGATACTTTGCAGCCGGGAATCGGATGCGATGTTTTGACACGCGTTTGGGGCGGGTGGGCATCTTGATTTGTGAAGATGCGTGGCACTTGTCCAACACGGTCATTCTCGGAGCCGATGGAGCGGATCTGATCATATTGATGGGGAATTCGCCGGCTCGGGGGGTGAATTCGGCCGAGTTGGCCAGTCAGGCTGTCTGGCATCATATCGCCCGCAATGTGGCCATGTTTTTAAACGTGCCTGTGGTGTTTGCCAACCGGGTGGGATATGAGGACGGTGTCTGTTTCTTTGGATCAAGCCAGGTGATTGCTCCAGGCGGTTCGACACTGGCTCAGGCCGCTCAACTGGAAGAAGAGATCCTTTGGGCCACCATTGACCCATCGGCCACGCGACAGGCCCGGATCAGAACTCCACTGGCTCGTGACGAGCGTCTTGAACTGACTTTACGCGAACTGGAGCGGATCGCCCATGAGCGCAACCAAGCCTGACAGCGATCATCAAATTCAAAACATTCAGGCCACTCAGCCCTGTCCGCATGCCACACCGGCCGCAGACCCCCTGACGCTGAACCTGCCGCTGGTCCAGAAAATCCTGGTCGGCTTCATTCGCAACGAAGTTCTCCGAACAGGCCTGAAGCGTGTCGTGTTCGGGCTTTCAGGTGGGATTGATTCCACGCTTGCTGCATATCTGGCGGCCGAAGCGCTTGGCCCTGAAAATGTGATGGGCGTGCGCATGCCATACAGCAGCTCTTCAAGCGAGACCATGGAACACGGCCAGCTTGTGGCCGACCGTTTGGGAATCCAGTCCAAAACGCTCTCAATTGCTGCCCAGGTGGACAGCTATTTCAGTCAATTAAGCCCAGATGTGACACGCCTGCGACGCGCCAACATGATGGCACGCCAGCGAATGACGATCCTTTACGACCAATCCGCCGAATTTCAGGCTCTGGTGCTGGGTACATCGAACAAAACCGAATTGCTACTGGGCTATGGCACGCTTCATGGAGACATGGCGAGCGCATTGAACCCGATCGGCGACCTCTATAAATCGCAGGTCTGGGAACTTTCCGAGCACATGGGTGTGCCTCCTGAGATCGTCAAGAAACCTCCCACAGCCGACCTTTGGGCTGGTCAGACAGACGAAGCTGAGCTCGGTTTTTCATATGCCGATGTGGATCGGCTACTGGTCAGGATGGTGGATCAGAGGATCCCTCTGACTGATCTCGAAAACGAAGGGTTTCAAAAACAATTTATCGAACGCGTCGCACGCATGGTGCGCACCACTCAGTTCAAGCGCCGCTTACCTCTCATCGCCAAAGTAGGCCCTCGTACAATCGACCGCGACTTTCGTTATAGCCGCGACTGGGGCACGTGAGGCAATAATTCTATTGGCGATTCTGTTTTATGTAGATTCCATTCGCTTTTGACACGGAGATTCATATGAGTGACGCTGGATTGCTTTACAAGAGTGTTGGCTACAGCTTATCCGCAATTCTGAGCAATATTGAGCTTGGAGATATCGGCCTGCCGGAAATCCAGAGGCCATTTGTCTGGAAAAATGGAAACGTTCGTGACCTTTTTGATTCGATGTACCAAGGCTTTCCTGTAGGATTTTTACTACTATGGGAAAACGACAACGCCTCACATTCCCGCCGGATTGGTACAGAAACGAAATCTCACAATACCAGTAAGGTGATTGTTGATGGTCAACAGCGGTTGACATCTTTATACGCCGTAGTCAAAAATAAGAAGGTCTTGAGAGACGACTTCTCTGAAGAGCATATTGAAATCGCTTTTCATCCGCTGGAAGAAAAATTCGAGGTTGCCGATGCGGCTATACGCAAGGATCGCAACTGGATTCCAAACATCTCCAAAATCTGGGAATCCGACACAAACTTATTTAAATTTGTAGGCGACTATCTTCAACAACTCAGCGAGGTCAGAACTGTATCCACAAGCGATCAACAGAAAATTCAAAATAGTATCCAGAAACTACTGGGACTTCAGAATTATCCTTTCCAAGCTCTTGAAATTCTTTCTTCGGCAAGTGAGGAACAAGTTTCCCAAGTCTTTGTACGAATCAATAGTAAAGGCAAACGACTGAATGAGTCGGACTTCATTCTGACGCTGATGTCTGTATATTGGGATAAAGGACGGCATGAGTTGGAGAAATTCAGTCGTGATTGCAAGAAGCCTTCCAAAACACCCGCAAACTCGCCGTTTAATCATTTTATCGAACCATCACCTGATCAGTTGCTTCGAGCCGCAATTGGTTATGGGTTTAAACGTGGGAGGTTGCAATATGTCTATTCTTTACTTCGAGGTAAAGATCTGGAAACAGGTGTTTTTAGTGTCGAATCAAGGCAGAAGCAATTCGAACGGCTCCTTCAATCCCAAAATTTGGCATTGAATCTCAATAATTGGAAAGGTTTCCTTCAATGTTTGATCTGTGCAGGATACCTCAATGGCAAATTAATCACTTCTCAAACAACAATCATTTACTCCTACGTTTTTTACCTACTGGGAAAGTACGAGTACAAAATTCCGGACCATGATCTTCGCCGCAATATTGCTCGCTGGTTCTTCTTTACGAGCCTGACAGGAAGATATACCAATTCACCCGAATCCGCATTGGAAAGCGATTTGATCCATTTGCGAGAAGTCAAAGATTCTAAAGGATTTGTCGCTTTTTTGGATCGTTGTATAAAAGCTCGACTTACTGATGACTTCTGGAACGTTACTCTACCAAACCAGCTAAATACTGCTGCTGCCAGAAGCCCCTCCCAGATGGCATATTTCGCATCTCTTTGCCTACTTGATGCAAAAGTGCTGTTTTCGACCATGCTTGTTGCAAAATTATTGGACCCAAGCATGGATGCACACCGCCATTCACTGGAAAGACATCACCTCTTTCCAAAAGATTGGCTGAAACAAAAGGGGGTCACAGAAATTTATCAAACAAACCAGATTGCAAATTTCGCACTGATTGAATGGCCTGACAATTCAAAAATATCAAATCAGCCGCCTCACAAATATTGGGAAGAATTTCAAAATCGCCATAGCCACGAAGAATGGAAAAGCATACTCTACTGGCATGCACTTCCGGAAGACTGGACCAGTTTAGGTTATGAGGAATTCCTAAGTCAGCGAAGATCAAGGATTGCTTCGGTGGTCAGGAATGGGTTCGATCGGATTTAATGACGACTTTCAAACTCCGGTTTATTGTGCTCCAGATCTTTTCTCAAATCGTAAAAAGAAGAATCCAATCATCCTATGCTAATCATGGGCCGAACAAAGTCAGGCCCATGATTTAGCGACAGGATCTCAAGTGCTATCAATAGCTGTCAGCGCTGATCACTTCACCACCGGCTTTGGTTCCCAAAGCCATCCAGGTGACTTGATTGACCGAGGCTTTGATGAACCGGACCGAGCCGTCGCCCATCAACACGTTGGCACCGCCTGGGTGGGCGCTGGTTGCGTTGGAATAGGCTGAACCGTCGGCGTTGAAGTTGGCTCCGTTGAATCGGCAGCCGTTCCAGGGGTATTGCGTGCTGTTAGGTGGCACAATCGTATTGAACATGCCGATACCGATCGCTCCGATGCCCCAGCGATAGCCTTTGGTCGGTGTGACGGTTTTGGACGAACTCTGCCACATGGTATTGCAGGCGTTCATGCCTTGAATCGTCAGTGGGAGGTTGCTGGAAGCATCACGCATGGCTGCTCCGCCCGGGTCAACTGCGTTCGTCAGCACAACAGACCGATCCCCTTTACCCGAAGCACTGGCCATGGATGCGCGGTCGTCAACCGATGCGTTGATGAAGGATGAGGCGTCGCCGCAAAGGCTTTCGCCGTAAGCGATCGTGTTGGATGTGCCGTCCGAGACACTGGCGATGTAGCAAGGTGTCTGAAACGAGAACATGCCGGTGGAATCACCCGTGGTGGAACCCCAGGATGAGGTGCCCATGCAGGCCAGATAGCTGTTGATCGAGGTCAGACCGGATTTCGCGTCCGATGGGCAAAGGAATGCAGCCACGCGGGTGTTGAAACCGGTGTAATTTGCTTCCCAGCCGTACTGTGCGCGGAATCGGTTCCATGGAGAAAGATTGAAATTGATGGCGTTGTAAAGGTTTCCACCTTCAATGTGTGGCAAAACCAGTGCCAGTGATCCCCATCCACCCCAGTTGATCGGGCCGCCGGCCGAGCCGCCGGATCCATTGAACCGGGCGTTCAGAGAAACACCCAGAGGATAGCTCCCAAGTGCGGATTCGTAGTTGTACATGGCCAGGCCAAGTTGCTTCATGTTGTTCACGCACTGGGTGCGGCGTGCGGCTTCACGTGCGGACTGAACCGCAGGTAGAAGCAGGCTGATCAGAACCGCAATAATCGCGATGACAACAAGCAGCTCAATCAGTGTGAAGCCCTTGCGCGATTGACCCGAAAGAAACTTCGTTCGAAGCGTATTCATAGTCCACTCTCTTATAATCTTGATTGTTGTATATGACTGCGCAGAATAGGTTTCAACACGAAACCTATACCACTTTGCAAGAAGATAAGGTTAAGCCGAGGAGAGAGCTGAACCTGATCTCAACTTTTATTTCTTCTTGGCAGGCGCCTGCTTGGCATCAGCTGCCTTACCAGCGAGCTCTCCAGCCTTTTCCACAGCGTCAATCGGTGTGGCCAGGGTGCCTGACTGACGTTGCTCGCTATTGCCACCACATCCAACAAAGCTGCCAGATGCAATCGATGCCAACACGATAAAAGTCACGGAACGAACGGTCATTGATGACTTCATCAAAGTCCTCCTCGAATTTGCGGTTCGGGTTTTTCGGCGGAATGGAATACTTGATCCTAATAAAAATGATGGGCTAACGCAAGACGAAAAGTGTAAGCAATTGTAACGAAAAATAGCTTCCCATCATCCCAAAGAAAGTTGGGATCTGAGAAGGATAGAGCCTTAATGTAGAGTCCTATGGCGATTTGCAATACCAGGAAATCTGGCATTTATCTACAGAATTAAACATCTGGATTGTCAGTGATCAGTCAAGAAATTTCACCATGCCTGTCTCAAGCATGTAAACGGCCTGCTTGACTTCAATCGTTTTCTCTTTGAGGATTTCCGAACTCCGCCAGACTTCCTGCAACCGAGTCACCGACTGTCGCACGTTCTGCTCCACAGCCGCCTGAACCCGTTCCTTCTCCTCCATTGCTGACGGAAGAACGCCCAACCCCGGAATGATATGGTTCAATAGGCCCGCTATATAATGAGTTTCATGGGCCAGTCCATCAATCATCTTTAAAGCCGCAGTCACCGCCCCACAGCCTTCATGCCCCATCACCACCACAAGCGGCGTTTTCAGGTGGATCAGACCATATCCGATACTGCCCAGAATGTCGCTGTCAATGATATTTCCGGCCACACGCACCACAAAAAGGTCGCCAAAGCCTTGGTCAAACACCAGTTCAGGCGGCACTCGGCTATCGCTGCATGCCAGAATCGTGGCAAACGGCTGCTGCCCAGTGGTCAAATGGCTACGCCAGTCAGCCGCCTGGTGGGCATGCAGCATCTGCCCCGAAATAAATCTCTGATTGCCTTCAATCAGCTTCTGAAGTGCTTGCTGACCCGTGATCGGAGGCATCTGATCCGCGCTTGATGTGGGCATTTTGGCGACTCTATCGTAGGAGAATGTTCAGGACTTCGGTTTGACAGCGACTTTCGGAACCGGTTTTTTCGCGGGCAAAGCCGGCTTTTTCTTGACCGCAACCACCTTTGGCTTCGGGGTCGGCTTCGCAGTCACCGCTTTATTGACGCTGACTGACGCCGGTTTCACCGTAGAGGATGATGCTGGAATCAATGCCGCTGTCGTCTTGGTCACAACCGTAACTGTACCATCCGTCTGGATCTGATTCACAGTCAAATTTGACCAGCTTTGCTGACTCAAAAGCTGTGGCCAACTCACTCCTTGCTCCATCGTGACCGTAAATCCGCTCAGAGCCGTGGCCGCTGGTGTGTTGAAAACCGTCACTTGCAAAACGGGTGTACCCGTCTGATGGAGCAGCTTGAGCGATCCTGAAATCTTCGACAGAACCGGGAACGGATTCGAATACGCTTGAAACCGGCCGTTGATGCTGGTCACTTTAGGGGCCACAATCATATCCATCGGCGTGACCACGCTTGCATCTGGTTCAGTAATCGTCAGCGAGGTCATGGCCGAGGCATAAAATCGGCCGTCCGCCGTTCGGATCTGCTTGAATTGCCCTTGAACCGCTTGATCCATCGCCACGGCACCGCCTGAGGCCACATCCACAATGGTTCCGGAAGTGGCTGTGTTATAAGCCCGCAGGATTCCGCCCGTGTCGGCTTTGAGATAGAGGCCGCCCGTGCTGGCCGGGACAAGTCGCTGGTCGGAAATCGTTGGCGAATAGATCGTCAAAAAGCCTTTCTGGCTGGCCTGAGCGATAAACGTGCTACCGGAATTGATATTGCCTGAAATCGAATTGGCCCGCACTTCCAGCAGGGAGCCAGCCCCAGTGGCTGTCCAGCTTCGCACCGGGTTGTCGCCTGTCAGATAAAACAGGTTGAAATCGACTTTATCAACGCCGGGGAAATACAATTTCGAGCCGATGGCGGAGAGATTCGTCTGCGTGACCGACTTCACTTTGAGTAACGACAAGGTGATATCTGCACCCGTGACGAAAAAGCTCGAACGATCCAGAAAGCCCAGTTCCGTGTTGATCCAGTCCGCCTGCTGCACTCCGTTGACGGTAGTGTCAGTGATCATGATCGTGGCGTTTTTCAGGCCTGTAAGCAGAGGGGTTGTGATCCATGAATTTTGAATGACAATACTGATGGAATCACCGGACATCGACTTCAATTGCGGCATTTCAATAGCCCCGCCGCTGCTGGCCGACAAGTGAATGGCCGATTTGACACTACCGCTCACGGTGGTTTGGGTATGGGCTGCCAGAAGGTCGGGGAACATGACTTTCGCCCCTCCTCCGATGGCGGTCACAGTCAAGTCGTTCAGGCCTGCCACAATGGTTTTGGTGTTATGCACGGTGAGCCATGATCCATTGACTGCCTGCAAGCCAGCCAGGGTAGGGGCCGTGTTGGTAGAGCTTAGGGCCACGGCTTCGAGTTTGGTTTGTCCATAAATATCCAGCGTGGTACCCGAATTCTGAGTGGCCAAAGTGCCACCTTTCAGGACAACACCTTGATTGATCACCGAAGCGCCTGAATTCACGCGAACCATGACAGGCGTGGTGGTGGACTTGGCCTCCACTCGAAGCGGTTCGCTGGCCGTGAGCCTGGCGATTTCGACATTCTGGTCGATCAGAATTTCATTAAGAGCAGCCTGCGCGGGAATGGTAACGATGCTGCCAGAGCCCGGCAACCTATCGCCCGACCAGTTGGCCGGGTCGCTCCAGCGATTCGTGCCGGCTCCACCGTCCCAGGAGATGTTGCCGGGAGAGGCGGGGAGAGGTGTTGGAGTGGGTGTTGGAGTTGGACTGGACGACGGTTTGGAGAGGATCGCCTGTCCATTTGGCTGAAATGCAACTTGAACCGAATTGCCATTGGTTCCCGGTTGTTTCACCACCAGTGTTTTTGACGATTTATAAGTGATTGGGGAACCAGTCAAGACTTGAACTGTGGCCGTGGGAATCGTTGTTGAACTGGCGAAATCATCAGTGAATGAAATATTCAACTGGCCATCGATCACCATTGGACCATTGGCAACAATTCTATCGGATTTGTTCGACGCGCCGAATTCAAAATACGTCTTTCCTGTGGCTGTTTGCGTGAATCCGCCCGAAATTGACAAGTTGCCATAGATAGATTTATCACCAGTCAGGTTGATTGTGCCCTGATTTGTGAGAGATCCATTGAATTGGCCATTTCCGCTATAGCTGGCAAGTGGTCCGACCGTGATATTGCCGCTGATTATGGCGTTTGAGGATTGACTAAATGAAATCAATCCGTCGAACAAGGTTCCTGCTTGATTGACTTCAATCGCTGATCTATCTTTAATACTGATTGTCGCGGAAGGCGTGGAGTTAGGCGATTGCGCCGAGCCGACTTTGATGGATTTCAGATTTGGCAACGAGAGTTTGGAAGGGTCGTCTAAAACGACATGATCCGTCGGGTAGGATCCACGCCAACTAAATCCTCCATTCGTACGGCCTTGGATATCCCATGCAGGTATGTTTCCATTATCCGATGGCAAAATCACATCCGTCACGGCCGGAAGGGTGATCTGGTTCCCACGTCTAATGGAAAATCGAGTGCCATCGATGCAAGATAAATTAGGCGCCACAAACCATGTTTTGCCACCCTTTGCGTTCGCCCAAGAGTTGTTGTCGGAGGCAAAAACCAGATTGGATCGGCTGGCGTCCCGCAACACGGGAACCTCGATGGTAGAGACTCCATATTCTGTTGTAATTGAGCTGTCAATAAAGGATGTCAGCTTGGGAAAAATAAGTGTGACACCAGTTTGATCCGAGAGATAAATGCTCAATTGGTTTGTGATGGATTCGACGCCTGTAAATTCCACTGTGCCTGCAATATTTTCGAAAGAGAGATGAACTCTTTCGAGCTGTTTAGCGTTGAATAATTCGGGCCAGGAGCTTTTACCATCGAAATGAACTGAGGTAATTTTAGAAATGGCTGTGCCCGGCATCGCCGGTGTGGAAAAAATCGACTGTGCCGAATCGCCCGTATCGAGTTTCAGCCTGCCATAGAATTCTCGAAGTTTCGGGAAAGGATTGGTGGACGCAGAGAAGTCCCCTTCGACCCTGGTGACATTAGGCGCGTCGATTTTTTCCAGACGTATCGGGTTTGATCCGTGATGTTCATCCAGAGAAGGTCCGAATCGCGGGCTATTCTTGACCACCGTATAATAGGATCCAATATAAGTGTCGATTTTGAATGATTGCATTTTCTGTGCATAAAATCGTCCTTGAGTCGAGTCCCAGCCTCTTAGAACCTTGAAGCGGGCGTCGATCACACTGTCCATCGCCAGAATTCCAGAAGCGGGCAGGTCCACAATCATCCCGGCCGTCTGGTTTACGTTCAGTCTCAGAATCCCGTTGTCTTTCGCGATTGCAAAAACACCACCATCATTTTTACCGGCGTTCTCATCGCATAAAGAATTGGAATCCAGCTTGATGAGGCCGTCATTCAATGCGTTGATACGGAAAAAATGCCCTTGTCCTAACTGGCCGCGAACTTCTTTGGCCTTAATGGTCAGCGCCGAACCCTTCCCGTTGCTCTCCCATGTCGTGTCCCAGCGCATCTGGTCAAGATCGACCACGCCTACGTTCGGCAATTCGAGGAAGCCTTGATTTATAAAGAAATTTGTTTCATTAATCTCTTTCACCGATGGAAGCACCAGGAGCTGACCGGGAGCGGTGTAATTCATCGTGCATTTCGTGAAAGACTCCAGCTTTGGTGCATTCCAAATACAAGGAATCGCCGTTTGATAGACATAGACATTCAGGTTTTTCACGGTTTGTAGTTCAGGTGTATTCAGAATGGACTGACTGTTTTGAAAGCTTCCGTTGCTATTTTTCAGATCATTCGTGAACAAGTTTAGATTAGGAGATCCTTTATGTTCCGTTCCCGTAGTCAAGCTTTTGAGTGCGGGTAAATTGAGCTTGCCTCCTTCGGAAACCACGATGACGTGAAACCAGCCGTTGTAGGTTCGATTGACGAGATCCATCCGTTCAAGATCCGCGAATGTCATTTCCGCATCTTTCGTGACATTGATTGTTGGATTACCGATGTGATCAAAATGTTTGATCCCCTGGACAAGCATTCGAGAGCCCAAGCCACTCGCTTCAAAGTTGGCGTTGACATAAGTTGGCAACACGGCTTTGGTGAGATTCAGTTGCGCACCGGCAAAGGCCGTAGCGGAAAAATCGTTCAGAATCGCTCCCGGATTTCCAAGATTGCCGTTGACCGTCACCACAGTGCCTGCGCCTGAAGCCTGAATGTGCAGAGCTTTGAGATTTGCGGTATCGAGATAAATTCCATTTTCGATGCGGGAAGTCCCACCGTTGAGAATCAGCCTGCAGAGGTTTGGATTTCCTGTCGTGGTTGTGAGCTGCAGAGCTGCTTTTGTTTGAATGCTGCGAAGCTCAGTTGTACTCTCCATGACAAGCCTGGCGTTGCCACTCAGGGCCGGCACAATAACATCGTCATTCTTGCCTGGAACCGTGTCCGTGCTCCAGTTGGACTTGTCCCAGAAGTGATTTGAGCCCGCTCCGCCGTCCCACATGATCACCGCCGGCACAGCCCGATCTTCAAGCGATTCCATCAGGAACCTGGCCTGGCGCGTCTTGCGCACTTTTTGCGGACGTGAAGCGGACGACTGAAAAACTGAAGAAACGGAAAATCGTGAACGAAGTGACATGAGTGTGAATCCTTTCACACAAAAGAAGCAATCTCGATAGGAGTAGTGAACGCATCATGCGCAATTCAGGGAATCGGTCAATACGACTTTCTCCAAATTCAGTGACCAAAGTAGGGTGGGGTGAAGCCCACCTTCTTCGTAGGGTGGGGTGAAACGCTTCACCCCACCCTACAGGAACTACCCCATTTATAAGGCTTGAGGGGGCACTAGCCCCGGTTCGCAGGTTTTAAAACTGGATGTTAATCCGGACGGA
>Ga0208720_1000166_pt1 | contig 17801 bp, 10 predicted proteins | sample LakMenEpi20Apr10_FD_150716 | JGI IMG/M metagenome (GOLD analysis project Ga0208720, IMG submission 150716) | Freshwater microbial communities from Lake Mendota, WI - 20APR2010 deep hole epilimnion (SPAdes) | ecosystem: Environmental > Aquatic > Freshwater > Lake > Epilimnion/Euphotic zone ...
TTTCTGAGGGTGCGGCAATTTTGCGATCGCTGCATCAGCTTGAGCCTGTGTTAGATGGCCTAATTCAACCAATGTTTGAAATCTTTGTGATGCTGGCCGCTGCTCTAGTTCTGCCATGGCACGCTTGATACGGGGCTACACCGGATCCTGGGTTGCAAATTTCGTCTTGGTATTCATGGTCTAGAAGTCTTTCAAATGTCCACCAGGCACGTGCCCAGAAACGCATTGTATTGCAGATGAAAAATGTTTGCAGGCCGAGAGACCTTGTTTTGACGTTACATGGTATCCACATTTGAATAACCATGAGCGGATCAGCATGAAGAGCCCTCCAACCGTTGGTGAATCACGATATTTGCCATGTCAAACAAATCCTGACGCATATTCTTTATTTTAACGTATTGGCGAAACTGTTGGATACCATAATTCTCAGCCAGACGTCCCAACAACTCGTCCAAGAAGCTGCTCGATGCGAAAAGGACTCCATCGAAGTCCAAATAAATTGGCTCCGCAAACTTCGGGTAGAGAGTACAGATTTTTCGCAGGAGTCCAGTCGCGGCAGACCGATTCCCCGTATAGTGACACTCGTCAGCGATACGGATTCCGCCCGCTGAGGCAATTTTCTCGATCTCGGACTCGAAATACGTGTACGAATTATCCTGAATGAAGGTCTTGCGAAGATCGATTGGGTTGTTCGTTTGAAGGCTCAAGAATAGTCCGGTACCCGGAAAGTAAGCTGTGTCCCTGAAAGAGAAATTTCCTAGATTGTCCATGATCAAGGTTTTGTCACCAGTCCAGACTTCCAAACGTCCTCCATTAACCTTCAGGATTTCAATGGTACCGGCAAGTCCATTACCCTGTCCGATACTTCGATTTCTAGTCACACCTCGGGTAATCGCCTTTACGATGGCTTCTTGGTGGTTCTGGGTCGTAACAGATTCGCTTAATGACGCTTTCAAGCCACGCCCCATATCGCATATCGCGACATCGAGCGTATTCTTTTTGGGCATGAACTGAGCAATTACTATACCCGGTGTATTGCTGTCTGAGTGAAGTTCGATGTTGTCCGTAATCTCAAAAAGTGCCCATTGGAAAGCAGGGACGAATGAGTTGGCTTGTTCGCACTGTCGAATGCAAGCCTCGCATATAGCATTCACAGCATTTTGTGTAGAGTTTATCCCCTCAATGGGGATCGCCGGGACAAATCGGCCAGCAGACGGGTGTCTTTGAAAAGGCTCATCAACGTTCATGCCCGCATACTTGAACACGTCCATTCTGGTCAGGTAACTAAGGGAATCGCAATTGCCTTGGACCTTCACCTCTATGCCACGCCACTTTGTGTGTATCAGCCACGCTGTGAATTGGGCGATGGCACAGGTTCGCAGAAACGGCTTTCGCGGGATCTCGATGATAACTTCGTCGAATAAGTCAAGTTGCTGAACTGGCGCAAGCAATTCAACGATTTTCGAACGGGTCAGTTGGCCTTGGAAAGGGATCGTGATTTTCATAGTCATGGCGATAGTCGTTGTTCCTTGGGGTCAACATGGTCGAATTTTTCGAAGTCAGCGTCTATCTGACATTCTCATGAATGTGCGGATAGTCGGCCGGCTCGATCTGGCGGTACTTCAGGAAGTTGTCATTTTATTCGGTTGGGAGCCGGTTAATTTTACCATATAATCATGTTTAAGACTCCAAGCCATATTTGCGTGCCAGAAACAATATGTTGGATGCAACCAAGTGAACAACATGTTCTGCTTGATAGAATGTTACAGGATCAATATTCTGCTCAGCTCTACCGTGACTGGACGATATCTCGTTTCTAATTTTACTAATCGCCAAGAAGCAGTTTTCATAGTATTTTGGGAGTTTGTTCTTATTTAGGAATTCATTGATCAAATTACCTAATGCGGTGCTCTTCGGCAACGTCATCTTTTCTCGCTTGAAGATTACCTTGAACATGCTTTCCATAGATGCAGCGGCTAAGCTGATGGCGTCGGCGTATTTCTTGTCCCTGATATGGTGAAAAGCCCCTATTAACTCCTGATTGACGACTGACAGTCCAGGATATGTTAATAGTTTCAATACAGGAGCGATTATTTCCTGTTGAGTGACTTGATTGTCTACAAGTATAATTTGAGGATAGTTTTGGACATTCGAAATTCTCTTGCCAGTTGCATCGTCTATCACATCTGAAACCGAGAACGGTGTCAGAACGTATGCTAACCCATCCTCCCTAAATATTTCATTGAGATGAATAACACAGAATCCGATCTGATTGTAGTCAATATATAGCATTGCAATCTCTATGAAATCAAGGTATTCGTCGTCCGTACATAAAATGAGGTGCTCAAATAACACTTCTGCTGTGACGCCAGAATTCCTATTTTGGGAATTATCCTTGATTTTCAATAGTCCGTAGGTACCATAAAGTTTTCTAGCCAGATCAACATAAGGATTCTGGTAACTTGATAAGCGTTGTCCCATGCATTCATGAATCCTGTATTCAATCCGATTACGCTGAGGCTGACTAATTCCCTCTGAAAGTTTCAAAGGCGCAACTTTTTTGCGTTGACTAAAGAGCTTACCTACGCGAATCTGTTCCCACATTATTCGGACTCCTATTACAAAGTTCATGCCGTCATTGGTATATTGATCTTGATTTATTTGTTCATTGCATGGATGTGCGGGTAATCGGCGGGGTTGATTTGGGTGTAGCTCAGGAAGTGGCCGTTTTCGTCGGTTGGGGGGCCTGGGGGTGGGTTTAGGGGGGATTGATAGGGGGTGCCGGTGCGGATGGCTTGTTGCATCTGGTCGTAGATTTCGAGGATTCTCTGTTTGGTCCGATAGTGGCCGTGGGCGGCTTCGTCTTTGCGTTTGACGATCGGGAAGGTTTCCATGATGTATTTCTCCCATTGGAAGGGAGCAGGCCGGTTTTTGGATGGATCAAAATGGGATTTCAGACGTTTTACCGGATTCGGATGTCATGTGTCCCATTAATTTTTTGTAAGCTACATCATTGATTTTTGACTCATGCCCCCTAGTTATTATATCTAGGTATTCTTTGATGTCGTCGTCAGCTGCAATCCAGTAGATCTGGTTATTGGAAATGGAAGCATCAACTATGGCGTTCAATTGCATGTCCGAAAGATTTTCGTACCTAGACAACATTTTGAGTATCCTACGAGAGCTTGCGAAGTTTGACGAGGCTATCAAATCCTTGATAAGTAGCTCTACTTCTAATTGATCGGCAAGATGGATGTTCGAGAAGTGAAGTTTGAAGAAGCTTGTTAGCGATTTGTAGTAGTGGATTTCGCCACGAAACCCTGCTTTCCATTCCTTGAGAAGAAATTGTGACATGCATTGATTGTCGAAATCGGATGAATAATCCGAATCCTGGCTGATCAAATGCAGTTCTTCACCATTCGCAACAGAATTAAGCAAGCATTCCCAGTTGATCGCATCTCCAAGAGACTTACCCTTCCCAGGTGGGTTCCCAGCCATCAATCGCAATTCAGCTTTTTTTACGGTTTCCTCTGTCGTCTCGACCTTAAAGCCCTTGGAAAACAGGGACTCAACTATTTGGTCCGCGACTAATAATTCATTGGAGATATCTTTTTTTAGACTGTCAATCAACTTTGATCTGATTTTTGCAGAGTTTTCCATAGATTTTGTCAATTCAACGTGTTCTTCATAAGATTTAAATATAGGTGGAATTTTTATCTTCAGAACCTCTCTTTCAAATTCTTTTAGTGTGTTTGCAATAACATTCTCGCGGTTTCTGTAAAACTCGTCGACGACCTGTTTCGTTAGTAATAACTTATGAGCACTATTATTTACGATTGGAACAAGTTTTCTAAGTTCCTCAAGATCTTCTTTGCTGTACTCATAAAAGGACAAAAGCACATTCGTATCTATGAAGATATTCATCGCTTTTACATTACGCTTCATTTTTAGCTCCGTTCTGAACACAGTATTGAGTTGGGTGGATGTGCGGATAATCGGCGGGGTTGATTTGGGTGTACCTCAGGAAGTGGCCTAGTTCGTCGGTTGGGGGGCCTGGGGGTGGGTTTAGGGGGGATTTATAGGGGGAGCCAGTTACAATTGCGGACTGTATTTTATCGTAGACTTCGAGGATTTTGTCTTTGGTGCGGTAAGAGGCGTGGGTTTCAATATCCCTTCGCTTGACTATAGGGAAGGTTTCCATAATATAAGCCACAGCATCGCGCGGCGTAGGGAAGTCGGGGATGAGTGCGGCGAATTCTTTATCGATTTCATCTCTCACAGCACCCTCTGTAACTCGGGCCGGCTTCCAGCGGCCTTGTTCATCGGCGGGTAGGTAAAGATGAAAAAATGCGGCATCAAGCTCACATCGGATCTGAAATCGCCGTTCTTCGTCCCAACGAAAAGGCGGCCCATGCCATCCGCAATCATTTGAGAAGCTTTGAAGATCGCAAGCAGTAAAGGACAGTTCAAGTAATCTTGCTAGCAACCACGAAGAAAGATCTTTTAAAAAAGGATCCCAATAACACACTGACGAATAGATTCCAGGAGGCAAAACAGGCATTTGGTACATAATGTAGTCGGAAAGATGCAGACCGCTAGCGAATTGTCGAGTATAGTAATCAAAAACAAAAGAAGCCAAGTTTGTCGCGAGGCAAGCAACTTGATAGCCTTCTGCATCGGTTTCTGCAATGACTCGTAATGAAAAGGATGGTGCTGACCAAGGAATTACGGCAGGGATTACCGTACGCGCATTCGTTACACTACATACATCCATATAACTGAGGAACCACTTTTTCTGCCAATTCGGGAGTCGCTCTAAAATAGAGGATTCCAAGACGTAAAACCTGCTTTTTGCAAGCCTTGTTGGATCTGATAAAATTCCTGACTTTAGTTCGGTTGAACGCCCGCTTCTCTGCGTGCTTTCAACTGTGTATGAATCTGCATACCTATGGTCAAGCGTATCAATCATCTTGCCTTCATAAAGCCTTAATACAGAATCACCATTAATCTGAAAGACTCCACTTTCTTCAGATGTGATTTCCAAATCTAAATCATCCGAAACAATTAACAATTTTGCTTGAGTATTTGTATCGACTATTCGACGTATTGCAATGGACCAAGGTGATTCCACGTTTTCACCTCGAATCAGCTTCCATGGTGTGGATGTGAGCCGAATACGGAGACACAGTTGCATGTCAGATTTATTTCTAAATATCGGACAAGTACGCGTATTGGGGTTTAGAAATGCGATGAGAGATTTTGTCAAAGAAAACTTTCTTGTTTCATCCTTCAGATCCTCAATCTTCTGGGCTAAAAAAATGAATTCAGGACTTTCGCAGGAAGGAATTGTTGAGCTACCAAAGGTAATAAGAGAGAATCGCATTCGATAATAAACGTCAGGGAATAATGTTCTCTCCCGATTTTCAAAGTCAAAAACACTCACTAACGCAGATGAATCAATCAAGTCTTGAAAAAACAATTTCGTTGAATCATCAGTTACAATACCACTAGGAATGACGCATCCTACACGTCCAGTGGATCTTACGCAGGCCTGCATGACCTCCGCAAAAACAGCATATACATTTACGTCCCCCCGACCGCACAACGGGAACCGATTTGAAGCTCGAACAAAAAGACTCTCACCTTCTGCTTGACGAGTAGCCGATCGAAACTCAGCGAACAATTGCGGATCGATTCTGGCTAGTTCTTTAAGCAAGCTTTGTCTTGTCGTCAAATTTGAGGCTGTTGCGATATCGGGCCGTTTCTTTGCAAACCACTCCTTTTCTTGTAATTTAATCCGCTCCCAAGGAGGGTTGCCAATTACGACATCAAATCCGCCACTCCATCCAACGTGACTCATTCTTGGCGGTACTAGTTCAGACTGTAATTGGAACACATCTGGAAACGCAATATGCCAGTGAAAGAACTTATATTGAGTTGCGATATTCCGTATCTCTTGACAAATTTCGTAGGAAACTTTCTTTGAGTTTTCAGCTAGAGTTTCAAAGATTTTCTGCGTGATCGGCTCGAGGAACCCTTCAGGGTGGTTATTCTTTGCCTTTTTCCAAACAAATGCGGCACACCAGGCGTCTGCCAGTAGCCGGTTTGATTGGTAAGGGCCACTGGCGATTGCTTCCTGATAAGCTTTCGCTTTGGCTTCCACCTGTTCGGGTGTGTCGGACGGCATAGAGTCCAGATTATGCATCGAAGCCGCAAGATTACCTTGGCGTTTCCAAGGGTGGCCAGCGAAAATATCGAACATATCCTCCTGACCACATCGCTGCAATTTGTTTAGTTTTTTGTATTCCGTGCACACCTTTTTGTCATCACCTTCGATAGGCTCAAATGCTCCATCCGGAATGCCTTGGGCCATCAATGCGGGGGTCGTGCCCAGCAGGCTATTACCAACCTGAATATGGTGATCAAGAAACGAGAGCGGCTTGCCGGGTTCCAGGGCTTCCATCCAGAGCGAGACTTTGCAGAGTTCCGCCGACATCGGATTTAAATCCACTCCGTAAATACAATTGCCGATGACTTCACGCTTGGCGTGCTGGATGGCAATCAAGCTCGGTTCATCGTCGCCGGTCCGGAGTCGAGCCAGGTGCTTACCAAGCCGCTCTGAGGCAGCGATCAGAAAGTGGCCGGAACCGCAGGCTGGATCGCAGATTTTGAGTGCCAGAAGAGCTTTTTCGGCCTCGGCGGTTGTGGGCTTGTCCAGAGCTTGATGAACCACAGGATCCAAAGCGGAATCAAGCAGGCAATGGATCAACGAAGTGGGCGTGTAATAGCTGCCAGACGTTTTGCGTTCGTTGCCTGAGGCGGTGGAGAGGTGAAACGAGCCACGATCGGTTTCAATTTCAGGATGAAGTTCGAGAAGTGATTCATAAACGCTGCCAAGTTCATCGCTCCCGAGGTTGGCGAAATCCACAGCACGCTTGTTTCCAGCCTGAACACGTTGACGGCCACGAGGGGCATCGTCGGTGGTGATGGTCAGGTGGCGGAAGGCATTGAGAAGGGCTTCGTTGGTGAGCTGGGCGGCATCGAGGTCGGGTGTGGAGTGATCGGAAAAGAGGAATGAGCCGAGGCCGGGGATGCCGAGTGACGGATGGCCTGACCGGAGCTTTTCAAAGAGCAGCTTAAGGGATTCATAAAGGTCTGTGTGGGTGGTCCCTTTGCGAATCTGGGCGAGCGTGCGGAGACGATCCACAGAATAGAAACGGGCGTAGCGATTACGGATGGAGTCGGGGGTGTCGATCGGGTGGAGCAGATTCTGGCCTGATTCAGACTTACGATTTTCAGCCACCAGAAGAAGGAGCAGGCGATAGACCATTCGGAGCAATTGCCGATAGAAATCCTGTTTGTCGAGCTGGCCTGAGCGGAGTGCCGTTTTGAGAGTGGCATTGCCACGGGTATCGAGGAAGCCAGAGCCGAGGGCATTGATGGCTTGTTCGACGCCGTTACGAAGTTTTTCACGGGCGCGGGTGCCACGTTCGCCAGCCAGTTTGGACCATTTTTCGAGCCAGCAGTCTTCTGGGCGGCCATCGGGAGCGATTTCAAAGCGAGACTGATGAAGGAGGTTAAAGAGAAGTTTGAAGTCGGAGATGGACTCGTTTTCAAAGATGGACTTGAGGTCGAATTCAACGTTGGAGGCGCGGGTGAGGCTGTTGTTGTCACGCAGGAGGTAGAGTTTGAGGCCATTTGAGAGGATACCCCAGCGATGCTGGGCGGAGCGGTTGAGGAGTTCCTGAACGAGGCTGTAAGGGCTGCGAACGTTGGGACCGGTGGAGCCGGGCTGGCGGCGGTCGAGATCGAGTCTGGCCGAGACGAGATGGATGGGCACATGATTGCCCCAGGCGTGGCTGATGGGGTAGGACTTGTCGTCAATCTGGATTGCATTTTGGGTTTGAAGTCGGCCGAAGCCGAGTTCGCGAAAGAGAGGGAGCAGGAAGCGATCGCGGGTGAGGGTGGTGGCTCTGTCGGACAGTGGAAGCTGGGCGAATTCCGTTTGAAACCTGTTCCAGGCAGAGGAGCAGACATTCCAGGCCCGGGCGGCGGCATCAGAGAGACGATCGCCGGAATCAAGGTGATAGTGTTCAGGGTCAATGCCAGGGATGGTGGATGAGGCATCAGCCACCTGGGCGAGCAAGTCGATGGGGAGGAGGACTCCGGCGGCCTGAACCGAGGTGAACGGGTTACGGGTGCGAATGCTCATTTTTGGGAGACCTGGCTTAAAAGGCTGTGAAACGGTGATCAGATCAGTTCGAGGGGATGTGAAAACTTAGGGCTGGATCGACGAAGGCATGTAGAGAAAAAGGCCAAGGATATCGGGCGGGAGGTGCGGCTCGACTTCATATTTTACGCCGGTGCGGCGAGAGGCTTTTCGGACCCGGGTGTGAGAATCGAGCAGTTGCTTGCCCCTTTGGCGGGCAAATTCGTTGAGTTCGGGCTGAATGTGGGAAATGTTTTCGATGATCCGGCGGATGGATTCGGTGGCTTGATCGGCCGGATAATTTTCGTCGGGCAGAGCTTCCAAGAGTGCTTCAGCCTCTTCTGAGGTAAGCCATTCAGGTGTTGCAGGCGATCCACGGAAGCCGACAAGGCGGCAATCTTCAGCCAGCAGGGCTTTGGGCGGTTCGGATGGATCGCCCGTATAGGAAGTCATGATGTGGAATCGGAATCTAAGGAGAAGCAGAGTGGTACGTTTTTGAACCTTGTTGGTACGGATGGCTCCGCAGCGGGCGGCTTTGGTTCGAATTTCGGCAGGGGAATTGGAGTCGAGTGCCGAGTTGAGAACGAAAGAGGCGAGTCCCTCGACGATAGGGTCGGTGCGTGAGAGGTATCGCTGGCCTTCTTTGACGTCGGGCTTGAAGCGGGCTTGAAAGCCATCGGATTCGTCAAGCCTCATGGCCTCTTTGAGGGCAGAAGGGGTTTCGCGGATATCGAAGGTGAAGTCAGGGTCGCGATTGTTGCAGGTGGCGTTGAAGGCAGAAAGGGTGGTGATGACGAACTTTTGGACGTCAGCTTCAGCTCCTATGGCACGCTGCATGGATGCGATTTCCGAGACGACCTCGTCGGTACCGATGGTGTTCTGGGCGAATAGTGACCGGTTGTGTTTCTCACGTTTTTCGGCGTTGACCCAGTGCTGCTCGATTTCTTTGAGCTGGGTTTCAGCCGATTCGAAAGCGTCAAAGAGCAGAAGCTGTTCCTGGGACGTTTGAGGGGTGAGAAAGACGCCTTGGAAGATGGATTCCAGGATGGAGTTGGTATTGGAAGGGGCAGGCAGAGAGATGCCGAGCGTTTTCCGGATGTTTTTATGCTTGTTGAGCAGGACTTTGAGGACGAAGCCGTCGATTTTATTGTCGATGCCGTAGATGGTGGAGATTTTGACGGTTTCGCGGGGCTGGCCAAAGCGGTCCACACGACCGGCTCTTTGTTCGTGGCGAGTGGGATTCCAGCTGAGGTCGTAATGGACCACGGCATCGAAGAGGTGTTGCAGGTTGATGCCTTCGCTGAGGCAGTCGGTGCAGACAAGCACGTATTTGGATGCGGATTCGAGTTCCTGAATTTTCGATTCGCGTTCCGAGGGCGGTGTGGAGCCGGTCACGACCATGACTTCGGTCTCTTTGGGAAGTCGGTTGCGAAGTTCGGCAGCAAGATAATCGGCAGTGGCGATGAACCGGCAGAAAATGATCGGACGATGGCCTTCGGCGAGGAGTTGCTTGACGTGCGTTACTGTTTTTAAGAGCTTGGGATCTTTATCCCCTTTCAGTTGTGCAGCAGCATGGGCGAAGTCGAGAAGTCGTCGGCGTTCCGAGCCTGAATTTACAGGGGAATCTGAATCCGGTTCATCGGTGGTTTCCGCGCCAGGAGCGATGTCGAACGATTCGGAGATTTCTTCGATATCTTCGTCGAGAATATTCCCGCGGTTGAACTCGTCCACCTCTTCAGGTCTGCTGGCGTTGATGGATTTGAGCTTACTTCGGAAAGTGGCTTCAGCGGCGGCAGGACTTGAGGCCAATGAGCGAAGCATTCCCAGGGCGGCCCAGAAGCAGACACGCTGTCGTATCTGAGTGAGTTCCCGGGCATCCTGAACACGTTCACGGGCGTATTTGAGAACACGCTCGAAGAGCTTATGGTAGTCGGAAGTCTTAGTGAGATTGTAGTCGATGTCGGATTCGAGGCGTTCCGGGAAGATACTGTCGGAAGGGAAGTTGCGACGGATATCGCCACGAAGCCGCATGACGAAATGGCGGGCGAGTTCTTCGCGGTGCTTGCGATTTTGTTCGCCGGAGAGTTCCTCGGGAAAATCCTGAAATCGGGAATTAAGCAGGTGGATCAAGGAACGAAAGCCATCGGAATTACCGCTGTGGGGCGTTGCCGTGACCAGAATGACGTGTCGGGCGGGATCTTGAGCGAGTTGCTGAAGCAGATAATGGCGTTGCTGGCGACCTCCACCTCGGCTGGACTGGCCTTGAATGGTGCATGTGTGGGCTTCATCAACGATGATCAGTTCCGGGCAGGCCTGGATAAAGTCGTGGCGTCGGGATTCGGATTTGATGTAGTCCATGGAAACGATGGTGAATGGGAAGACATCAAAAACGGAGCGATTACCGCAGTGGCGGTCGAGGCTTGAGGCAGTGCTGGAGAGCACCAGTTCGGCTTCGATATGGAATTTCTGGAAGAGTTCTTTCTTCCATTGTTCAGCCAGGTGGGGTGGACAGAGGATCGAGAAACGCTTAATTTCCTGCCGGTCCAGCAGTTCTTTGACAATCATCAGGGATTCGATGGTTTTGCCGATACCAACGTCGTCAGCAATGAGAAGGCGGACTGGATCCTGACGCAAGGCCATGAGCAGTGGGACAAGCTGATAGGATCGGGGCTGGACAGCGATGTGGCCGAATGATCGGAATGGGCCTGCGCTGGAGCGGAACCCGAGACGAATGGCATCCCGAAGCCGGCGGCAACTTTCGTAATCGCCGAGGAGGGAGGGATCAGGTAGAGAGAACGAGGCTTCCTCGATCGTTTCCAGGGCGGTGTCAAAGCCAGCGATTTCAGCGTCGGTACCACCGAGCGGTCGGGCAATGAGAAAATCAGGTTCGGAGGAATCAAGAACGACCCATTCACGGTTGCGGGCTTTGATCAAAGAGCCGGAGCTAAAAATCATCAGTCGAGTCCTGTGTGCTGAAATGCTGGCAGATGCGAAAATTATTGAGGCTGACCGAACGTGGATGGATATCTGGCAATGATCTTATCCCAGTCGGCCTGGTGATGAAAGCGGATGACGAGGATTCCAGCATCATCGAGGTCGGATTCAAGAGACTGGTCACGAGCGTGGCGATCAGGGAAATCGTGGTGTGGGCCGTCGATATAGATGAAGATGCGATCGCTGTCGTAAGTAAAATCAGGCCTGGTCTGATACTGAGAGAAAAATTTCTGAGCGGAGACCGGTAATTTGAGACGGTGCTGGGCAAGGTGCCCGAGCCAGTCTTCTTCCAGAGTGCTACCGCACTGAGCTTTGAGAGATTCCAGATGCTCAGCGTAGGTTTTGGTGGTAGGAGAAGCCACGACTCGACTTCCGCGCAGAAGGGTCAGGATCTGGAGGAGCTTTTGGCGGTCCATCAGTTCGTGATCCATTTGGTTGTTGTAGCTCATGAGGCAGTCGTAACAAGCGGCTTCACAATCTTCAGCAGCGCCAGGAGCGCGGCGTTTATCCTCGCCTGTATCGGGGTCAAAATGGCAAATCTGCAACGATTCCAAAGCAAGCTCTGCGAAGCTGGATGGTTTGTCAAGCAGTTGGCGGAGCACACCGGCACCACCTTCGGCAGCTTCGTAGATCAGGATTTTGCGACGATCGTCGGTCGAAGGCAAAGGTTCGGCAGCGAGCTCATTATCTTCGAGCTGATAGAGGGTTTGGATTGATTTTTTGATCGAGGCTTGAAAGGAAGCGAAAGTGGAGGGATCAAGCTTGTCTACTGGCTCAATAATGAGGCAGTTGCGACGATCCTCAACGTAAGGGACAACTCGTTCGGTTTTATGGCCAATGGAATTGGCATGATCCTGATCGTCCTGTATGTGCTCGGATTTTTCCCAGTAGCCCTTTTCCATATCAAGCACGAAGCCATGACGATTTTTGTTGGCTCGACGACGCCAGCCGAGATTGATTCGCCAGATATCCGTGGCATCGCCATAGGTCAGGTTCAGCAGAGGTCCATCGGGGCCAACCACTTCGGCAGTATGGTATCTGGAAACCCCGCCGATTTTCTTGAACCTGACTCCGGAGCGAATTTCAAAACCACTGCGAGCCCTTTCTTCTTCATCGCTGGTGATTCTGTCGCGGCGTTTTGTGGTCACATTCTGAAGCCGCAGCAGGTGTTCCAGCCTGATGAGATTGAGGCTGTTGCAATGGTCACAGCGGTTTGTGTTGTCAGTCGAGGTTGAACTTTCGTGGATATAGCCGCAGTCGGTGCACTGCTTGATGGTCGTTGTGAGTGTTCGTGCTTGATTCGTGCCATCGTTGGCTAAGCCAACAGGCAGAATGACCTTATTTACAATATAACGCGAGCCTTCATGGTAGATGATGCTCTGCGGGCCAAATTCGGAAATGGCCAGAAATCGGGGACGTGAGAGGAACTCGTCTCTGCCTTTACCTCGTCTGCGGGCTGGAATGTAGGCGGACAATGGCAGACGGGGAAAACTGTAGCCGGGTAGGAAGCCTTCGCTGGCGAAGTAGCGGTAGCTGTAAAAGTCGGACTGGGAGACGTTTTTGGTGTCGGTCAGTAATTTCCGTTGTGCTTCAGCTTCACTTCGGAGACGTTCTGATTCGGGCCAGGATGATCGGCGAGAAACATCGGCAATGACAGCGTTATGGTGTGCAAATTGAGCATTGGCAGCTTGAAAAAGGCTTCTCCATCGATTGCAGGCATCGTCGAATTCCAGAATTGACTGGTCGAGCACGAGCCTGAGCCAATCTTCTGTAAACCAACTGGCTTGATCGAGTTCAGGCCGAATAGACTCGAGTATAGACAATGACTTATTATAAGCGGATTCCTTAACACCAGATCGAGTTAGGCCGGTCATAACACTGGGAAGAATTTTCAATGTTGGAGTCACCCCATCCACATCCAGAATGTCTGTCAGGGAGTTTCCCAAAGACTGCCCGGATTCACCAAGCCAGACGGCATGCACGTGAGCTTTGACAAGATCTTCGTTCGCAAGATCAAGCCTTGGAGGTGTAACAGCACCTGCGACCATGCGGTCTGGCTGGCGGAAGAAATATTGGTCATGTGAGTTGCCTGATGAGCAATAAGTTAATACAAACGCTGGCTGTCCGCTGCGGCCTGCCCGACCACTTCTCTGGGCATAATTCGCAGGAGTTGGAGGAACATTTCGCATGTTCACCACATTCAGTTGCCGTATATCGACCCCAAGCTCCATGGTGGGAGAGCAGAAAAGCACGGGCAATTTGGCACTACCGAAATCTTTCTCGCGTATTTCCCTGTCTTCATAAGGCACCTGAGCCGTGTGTTCGCGGGCTTCCAGGCCTTTGCAATCTCCAGCAACTTTTGTATAGAAATTGACGAAGAAGGGATTGGTTCGACCACCATTTTCAGGAAGTGATGGCACTCGGATCTGATCATGAAATGCCCTTTTGCCGTCGGCTGAGTGCCATGTCATGGCAGCGGCTGAAAGTTGATAGCCTGATATAGAATCGCCACCGACAGGGTCATGAGTTTTGACCAGATATTGACCGTTTAGAATTCGGAAAAGGTCCTTGATGATGTCGTCTTTGTCGCTCAGTTTCAAAGTGGAATGACTGTTTAAATAATCCGGGAATGTGGAAGGTCGACCGAGCAATTGGCCAAAACCGCTTCTGCCAGACAGAAACGTGTTATAGACTCGATCGTTAGGTTTACGCGATCTGGGGAATACGGAAGGCGTTGATTCATGCTTTTCATTTTCATCGATGGCCCACGGCGACCTAAGCCGTTGCATGCTTTGCTGTTGAAGTCGTTCGAAGAAATCGGCTTGGAGGTAATCGACATCGATTGCAAGTTCGCGTCTTAAATAATCAAGCAAGGCTTTTACGACCTTGATTCGTTGTTGTGGAGTGGCTTGTACCAAAGCAGAATGAGATTCTTGCCAGAGGTCCTCTGAACTACAGAATTCTTCGAGCGATGCATATTCGATCGTCAATAGTCCGCATTGCTCAAGGTTGGGCGAAGTCACACGCCATCCGCGTTTCAAGTCTCGGTAGATTCGGTATCCCAGAACATTGCGAAAAGCCTTGTCCGTATCTGTTCGCTGGGCGAACTGAACACCTGGTTCACGAGCATAAAGATCAAGCGACAAGCCGATGGCCCTGAACACTTTTTGAGCCAGTTCTTCGTGAGCAAGCCCTTCCGATCCAGCATCATGGACAGCCTTGTAAAGGGCCGCTCGGAGAAGGCTGACTTCGATAAAATCGTTGAAGTGCCCGGATTGCAAAGAGGCGTCCTGCCGATTGTCAGTAAAGCTCAAGAGTTTACGAGCATGCTGCTCAAGCGAGGCGTCTTTTTTCAGAAACTTTACTGCATTCATACTCAAAATTGTAGTTGCTGTGCTTCGACCACCAGTAGCGAGTGTTGCCAATCTCCCAAAATCAGAATCGCCGGATCGGGCCTTGTATGTCACACCACAGCATTGACAGATTCGAAATGGCTGGCTGGTATAAGTGAAAAGCGAGCCGTCAGGGTGGACTTGACCATCGGACGCAATCTTCACATTGCCTGGAACGTAAGCACGCGATGAGGATTTAATCCTGAGCTTACCATTGACATCTTCGAGCCAGTCCTCCGGAAGCCTTGAAATGATATCATTTGGGTCTTCTGGCCAAGGAGTTTTTGAATCCTGATAAAGAAATCCAGCCTGGCCTTTGTCTTCGTCACCCATATCCATGAGATTTCTAGGCTTAAAAGAAACTGCTTTAGTTTCAGCATCCACCACTTTCCACACACTGTAATAGTCGGCACCGCATTCTCTGCAGAATGAGAGTGGGAACATGTGGCGTTTTCTGTCGTTGGGGTAGAAGAGCTGGCCAGTCAGCGAAAATTGTCGATTTGCCACATCTTCCAAAGTCGAATAAACGGAATCGCCCCGGCTTATGAATTGATGTAATCGAAAAGCGAAAGGCTTTGTCCCTGTTTCAGGATTTGCCTGACATGCATAACCAGCTAGGAGCCACTCCTGGATTTTTTCAGCGCAAAGCGACTCGTCAAGTCCCGTCAAATCAGATAATTTCTTGGCGGCCCCATTGGGTCCACTGATGGCAATCGGCTTGGCTCTCAACAACCTCCCACTTGTCTCATCATTTTTCAAACCGAACGTAGACTCTAGCCAACTGGCCATTTCAGCTTCGATGAACCCTTTAAACTGATTTGGAATTACCGATGGAGCCAGATTACCTTGAATCTTTTTCAAGAATTCAGAAGATTGGTTCGGGATCTCGTTCGTGGCCCTTGTTAGCGATTCGCCAATCACGTTGGTTGGTCTGACATCAACTCCAAAAAGCCGACTGGCGACTTGTGCAATCGTTTTTCTTTGCTCATCGAATGTTCCACCACTCGCCATAGTTGCTGAAGTTCCGACGCAAATTAAATCGCGAGCCTGACATGCCTCCTTTACTCTTCGAGTAAGAAACGCAACGTCAGCCCCCTGACGGCCCCGGTAAGTGTGGAGTTCATCCAGAACCAGGAATTTGAGCCCTTGCGCAGCATTGATCAGGCGTTTTTCAAATGGCCTTGTGAGTAGAAGCTCAAGCATGACATAGTTCGTTAATAGGATGTCAGGAGGATTCGAAGCGATCTCATCACGATGCGCCTGATCTTCCTGTCCTGTGTAACGCTCATATTTCACAGGTTCATTATTTTTTCCATACCCAAGACTCAAGAACTTTTCCAATTCACCGTACTGACTGTTGCAGAGAGCATTCATGGGGTAAACAACAATCGCCTTAATTCCTTTTTGATGAGGATTATTAATGCAGTAATTTACTATTGGAATGATATACGACAGGCTTTTGCCTGAACCGGTTCCTGTAGTCAGAACGTAATTCTCATTTCTCGATGCAGCCTTGATTGCTTCCACCTGGTGCTTATGCAGATTCAAAGGCCTTCCAATCAAGTCATTAGTGGACTTCATCGCGAAAATCTTTTTACATTCCTTGTTTAGCAACCCACTCTGGATCAGTGAATCAACAGATCCTCCAAAATCAAACGAAGGATTCATCTGGATCAATGGTTTCGGCCAGAGGGATTCGTCTGTGAAATTCTGTTGAACAAATTGATCCAACCGGTTGTCTCTGATGTTGACAAAACTACGGACGTAATCGGCGTAATCTTGAATAACTGAATTCCGCAAACGAAATACGTCCACAAAAATCTCCCGATTTCTAAGTTGGGTTCCGGGTTAGAGTGAGTTGGCGTTACGAGATTTGACAATATAGCAAACCGCATCGTGGACCGCAACAAACTCTTACACTAGTATGACATTCTGGCGGAGAAACGATGAACCAAAACAGTATTTCATCTGAAATCGTAATCAATTTAGTAGAATGGAACTTTAGGAAACCAGGGCTTGCCTGCAGGCATCTTCTCAATTAAATTGTGTACGAGCTATCAAGCACTATTGTGAGAGAGTTAAATGCGGTTTTTAGGCTTGTAGAGCCACCTTTTTAGACTGAATTTGGGATGCGACTCAGCCCAAGTGCTTTTCTAACAACGCGTTTCGTATCATCCATCAGATCTGTCGTCAGCATCCATTCCAGGTACTTGCGATCGGACTTCGCTATGATGTGCAGGAATCGGCCTCTATGCTTGCCCTTTTCGAAAACAATGGAGCCGCCATCATCAAGAGCGAAAAACCCGTCAAGATCGACCACCCGTGGATCGCGGAAATGCTCATGCAGACTGGCAACATCTCTTGGTAGATCCACGTACTTGTTGAGCTGTCCTTCCAGAACGGCAAGCGTTGCCAAGACATCTGAGCCAGCCGAGTGTGCAGCGGAATGCTCTTGATCACAGTAGTACCTCATCGCAGCTGAAAGGTCCCGAGGCTCACGCTGGTGATATATCTGGCAAGGGTCGATCAAATGTCGCCCATCAATCGAAAATGCAATCCCCGCCCGGTTAAATTCGTGAATCAGGATTTTCAAATCAAAACGTATGAGGTTGAACCCACAAAGGTTCGAATCGCCAATAAAACTCAAAATCCCCTGAGCATAATCTTCAAATCGAGGGCAGGACACCACATCATGGTCGTATATCTTGTGAACTTCAGACGCGGCTGGTGGAATCGGGACTCCGGGATTGATCCGCCTGGTCTTATGCTCTTTAGGCAGGTCAGGGCTGATCTTGAGGATGCTGATTTCAACAATCCGATCATTCTGAGTGTCAATTCCAGTCGTCTCAAGATCGATGATACAGAGTGGTTTTTCGAGCTTCAGGTTCGTGATCATAGACTGTCCTGCAAGCATATCAGTGGATTCTCAAGAGTCAGATATAAAATGCAAGGCTCATACTGGATTCCGGGGTGGTCAAGAATTCCGCTTAGATATAAGATTCTGGTCACAGGATTCATACCACATACGCGCAGCATTCTCGATCAAGGACGACTCGATGTTTAACATTCATGTTTTAATTGATGATGCCAAGTGCTTCCAAACCGTACGCGACATGAGATGGCCGGATGGCGTCTGTTGTCCGCAGTGCAATTCCAAAACCGTGATCTGTTTTGGCAAAGACGATACCCAAAAGGAACGTCAACGA
>Ga0208720_1000172_pt1 | contig 17560 bp, 9 predicted proteins | sample LakMenEpi20Apr10_FD_150716 | JGI IMG/M metagenome (GOLD analysis project Ga0208720, IMG submission 150716) | Freshwater microbial communities from Lake Mendota, WI - 20APR2010 deep hole epilimnion (SPAdes) | ecosystem: Environmental > Aquatic > Freshwater > Lake > Epilimnion/Euphotic zone ...
CTGTTTTGGTTCGACGGACGTGATCGCCCTGCCGTGGCGATCGGCGGATTGCCGCGTTCCGGAACGGTTAAAGGCCCAGGCCGACGGCTCGTTCACCGACGTGTATCCGATCCGCCTGAGTGCAATTACCGATGGGCTGAGCCATACGACATTATTTTCGGAGAAGTCGATTACAACCTTCGCGGGTCTGGAGCGGACCAACCCGACAGCCAAAGACTCTAGCGGCTGGTGGTTCACGGGTAATCTTCCGGACGCACTTTTCACGGCAGCTTATCCGCCGAACGCATTCCGCAAAGTATCGATTTACGCAGTTGAAGCTGTAACACGCGGGGCATCGTCCATGCATCCGCAGGGCCTGCATGCACTCATGGGCGATGGGTCGGTGCGATTCGTGAAGGAGTCCATAGAGAGCTGGGCATTCGAGCCGGTTAAGGGCGAACCAGCCGGCGCAGTGATGAGTCCTGCGGGGCATTGGGAGAATTTACCTAAACACGGTGTATGGCAGTCGATGGCCACACGCGCGAGTAGAGATTTTTCTTCCGAATGATGAGCAAAAAACAGAAATCATTACTGAATACCACACACAGATAAGTCATAAAATATTTTCTGCTTTTTGAGCGAACCATGGGCTCGCGTCCTAAGGCTATTTTTTCTAGCCGGTCTTGGCGTTAGGTCCCATTTCTTTTTGTGGTGCGAACCGGGGGCTAGCGCCCTGCGGCTAGGTTATAACTAGCCGGTCTTGGCTTTAGCCCCGTTTGGATTTATTTATTCGCGAACCGGGGGCTGTTGCTTAGTCAGCCAGTTTCATGGAAGCGATCAGGGCATCGAAATCCTTGGAGGCTGCTTTCATGGTCGCATCTGGGCCAACAGCCTTGAGGAAATACGAGACTTCCGGGGTTACTACAATGGCTCCCAAAAGCTTGTAATTTGGCTTGTCCACAGTTTCGCGGCTGCCTGGCATCAGTGGGGCAACGTATCGGCCTGAAATCTCGACGTGAGTCACTTCTGTATTCTGGCCTTTTACCACCTTGCTCAGAGGCTTTGGTGGAGCATCGTTCGCCCCTTTGAATTGACCTGCCCAGCGTTCAATGTTTGCATCGACCGATCCAGCACCACCGGGAAATGCGAACAGAACCACTTCGCACGAGTCCTTGTCGCCTTCAACAGGTGGGATGACCAGTTGGGCCCGTCTCATCGACGAACTTGGTTTGGCGGATTTCCAACCAGTGGGTACATCAAACGTGATTCCACCACCGTTGATGGATCGCGTTTTATCTTGAAAAAGATTTGCCTTTACAAGGCGACTTCCAGATGCACAAATTGCCATAAGGCTGGCCAGGAATGTTCGGCGTTGCATGGTCGTAGATGACTCCTTTTTTGATCTGTTGAGAGATCTGGATCTTGCGGTCACTCACCAGTCGTGATAAGTTCCCCCAATGTACCGTGAAATCGCTTGCGCGATAAAGACCTGATCTTCCTCTTCTTGAAAGGATTCGCTCCCATGACATTGCTTAAGGCACATCGCCGAGCCTGTTTATTCGCAGTTTTAGCGATCTTATCCGCATCAATCACCCCAGCTTTTGCCCAGAAAAAAGCGCCTGATGGAGTAAAAATCCTGCTCCTTTCGGGCGGAGCACGTCAGCACCATGGCTATCGTGAACAGGCATTACTCTTAAGCAGTGCTCTGGAAAATACTGGCCAATATGAAGTCACCATCTGTGAAGACGGCTCGATCCTGACCTCCCCCGGAATGTCAAAATACAGCGTCCTGATCGTACACGTGGACCGCCGTGACCCGGAATTCAAATTCACCACCGAGCAACAGCAGGCTTTGCTGGACTTTGTCCGATCCGGCAAGGGATACATTTCCATTCACGGTGGCGACAACGCCGCCCCAGACTGGCTGCCTGAATGGAGAGATATGCTGGGCGGTGTTTTCTCGCACATCGGCCTGCCGGATTCAAAAACCAAAAAGGGCGACTTTCTGGTCGAGATTGTTCAGAAGACACACCCAGTGACAGCCGGTCTCGACGATTTCCCACTCAAAGACGAGCTTTATTACAAACTCCAGATGCGCGACAATATCACGCCTTTGGCCGTGGTGCATCATGAAGGTCAGGAATGGCCAGTCGCATGGGTGCGTGATTTCGGTAGCGGCCGCGTATTTCATACCGTATTCGGCCACCGCGATTTCGGGCCTGACAAACACGACCCTTTGAACACTCCTCAGTTCATGAAGCTCGTCATTCAGGGCGTGGATTACGTCTCTGAGCCACATCGCAAGCCTAAGGCATCGAAGTGATTGCATAAAACAGGTGGAAGTCGTGGGCGACATTCAAACGCCCACGACTTTGACCAGTCAATTAATCGGCCGGAATCGGCGTGATTGCCTCTAACCCAACCTCAACCCGCGCAATTTCAAACGGGGTCAGGTCGATATCCACAGCATCTTCGCTCACGGTCAGATCTATGATGGTCTGGCCACGGTCGTCCACCTGCTTGGCATATGTGGGTGGAATCATCAGTCTGAGCCTGACTCTGGCGGCTCTGCCAGTCGTTTCATGGATGTGAAAGACCAGCGATTCGCCACGCCCTTCCGAGCCTGACGGCTGATACTCCAGCTTGGTCATGGCCACGTTGCGGTGGTCCAGGTGGTAGAACCAGCCCTGATGCCCCATGGTTGGAGGGCCAGTACGTACCGGCACGCACACGACTGGTGTCATGCCGTCGATCACAGCCTGATGCGGGAATTCTAGATCCATCACAAGGCTGAATGGGAACGATCGTTCAAGTTCCTGCCCGCTTACGAGCAGTGTATCCAGCATCCTCTGGCCATTTCGGCGGTGATATGGGAGGCCATGCGTGACGATTGTCACGCGGTTTGCACCTTGACCAATCTCCAGAGCTTCAGGCGTGGTGGGTCTGTCAGATGTTGTCGGATGAGCCTGAAGGTGGGAGAGTCGCCTCATACGGGCACCGGTATCGCGCCAGGCCCATCGACAGACCAGCCCTCGGCCCCACGACGAATAAGCGGCATGTGTGGCTGAGAAAAAGCTTTTGTCGATCTCAGAGAGTTCGATCCGAAGGCTGAAAGTTGGCCGACCCAGCCAGGCTTCGTAAACCTGCTCAAATCGGGCCACTGTGCGGGATTCGTCGGAGGGATCAACCACCCTGCCGCGGGTGCGTACCTCCAGCTTCGATGGGCCTCCATAGACCACATCAGGCGTGCCTTCCTGAATCATGCAGGCGGCATCTTCAGACCCTGAAACGCCTACAAGAGCCAGTTGCTGCCCCATTCTGGCCTGAGGCTCGCCTGGTCGCTTCAGGCCCTTGAATCCACCGGTTTTCATGTCGATGGAAACGACGAAATGCGGATGGATGATTTGATTGGCTTCGAAGTCGTATTTGAGCTGACCCATGGGCGTGAGAGGGTCGTCCACGTTGGCAAAGTGTGGTACCCATGCAAACCCATTGGCAGGGAGATCGACCACCGCCAAAGTGCCTTCTGCCAGAAACTGGGCGGACTGTACGGAGGGGCAAAGCCGGAGGTCGGGGGCCGCTGAATCAAGCACCACCGGGACTCTGCGAGCCACTCCACAGGGGTTGAAAACGAGAGTTCCAGGCGTGCCGGTTGGGGCGTCTGTCAGGATCAGTTCGCCGACCTTCTCGGCGATCCGTTTCGAGACAGCCTGAGCCAGATCCAAAGCTGTTTGATCCACAGATTCATCGTAAAGTAGATGCTGGACATCGAGTTCCTCTGGATTCAGCCCCAGAGACCGGCCAAGTGTGTAAACCCATGAAAGTGCGTCGTATGTTCCGCGAGCCGTGAATTCAGGCTTCAGGCGGCTCACAGGATTCATTTCGTCGCGTGTCAGGGCATTTTCGAGGGTTGGATCGCTGAAGGTGTCGATGTCGGGCGTCATGGTGTCGAACGGTCGATCGGTCTGGGCGAAGAAATCTCCTGCCGTCAGGAATCGTCCGAAGACTGGCGCGTAGCTTTGAATTTTATGGAGCGTTTGAAGCCATTCAGCCCCTTGGCCAGGCCATCTCAACCAGGTGGCCAGGGCGACGTGGTCGTCCTTCATGGACTGGCCCAGCAGCCAGGGAAATCGCAGGGGCATCAGGTTGTCGTCGGCATCGGCGGGGATGCGTGTCATGGCCTCGATGGTGGTTCCATCCGGGCTTGCCCAAAGCATTTTCGACTCACGACGAAGCGGGAATTTGCCGCCGTCAAATGCTGATGGAAAACCGAACCGAAAGCCTAGCCTGCGGGCCATGTGTGGCAGTGCTGGATAGAGCGCAAAGTTACGATGGAAGAGAGTTTCGACACTGCGGTCGTCGAGGTGCTTCCGATAAACAACATCGCCCTTGCGATAAAGAGTCCGGACGGTTTCGAGTGGCAGAATGTGTTCCGGACGCTCTTGAAGAGGCCCGCCGGCCAGGTCGAGCCAGCCGCTGTCCACACCTGCCTTGATCGCCTGAATCACATCGGGGGCTTGATTCGATAGGGTTTCCAGGACATCGGCCGGGCCGACAATGGTCTTGGGCGACTGTTCCTCCAAGCACTTGCGGAACTGGTCGGCATCGACCGTCGGATGAGCCATGACCAGATCGACCAGAAAGCAATCGACAGGATAGAACCGCTCGCGAGCGACCTGGAGTACTTCAAAAGCGGCTCTCAGGTGATTTTTGGCTGTCCCGAAATCGCCGGCCTTCCAGCGATTAGCTGCGGCCAGAGTTTCCCGAGTCAGGTCGTCGTGGTTGATCACATCCACATGGCCAAGTGCGATCGTGGCTGAGGCCAGCCAGAGCCGGGCCACGCCCAGAGCTTGAAAGTCTTCGACAAGCTCAGAATGAGCCTCGAAATCGTCGGCAATTTCGTGGCCCCTTAAACGTCTGAAAAGCTCTGATCGGGAGGAGTCGAAGTCGTCGCTGGCCACAATCAGGGCTGTACCAGCGTCTTCCACCCGTCCTAAAAACGACGAAGGGACTTGGTCCAGCAATCGACCTGGAACGATGTAAGTGGTTCGAGTGTCAGGGCCTGGAGGATCGAATATCGGGCCCAGAGTGATCGGTAGGCTCGTCATTCGGCACAAAACGGCCGGGTGCCATGCCAATCGCCAGGCGTGGTAGATGGACGACACCGTGGGGCTGTCCAGAATCCCGTTCGGGTCGGTCTCCATCGAATCGGCAAGAACGACAACTCTAGGCCCGGTTGGCTGTGCGGGAGATTCTTCGAGGTCGGTGAGAGGATTCTCTGGGTTCATTTCGTCGGTGTTCATCTGGGTCGATTCGATTCAAGGTGTTAAACAACCGGCGATATTTCTTGACCTGTCGGCTTCACGTAAAGCCTCTCAGCCGCCCAGTTCCTGTCGCAGTTTTTCGAGAATCTCTTCAAGTGCAGAAACACGCGTGACCAGCGAGTCCACCGTCTGGCGAAGCTGGTTCACTTCGAATTTCAGCTCGGTTCTGGCTGCCCCTGAAGCGGCCTGGCTACGGTCGGAACTGGCAGAATCGTCGTCAACTTCATCGCCAGTGCCAGCGTGTTTCAGCCTCAAGGCTTCAATTTCACTGTCGTTATAAAACGCATGGCTGACAATCACGCCGCGTTTTCGGCCTGGTGGGGTCAGGGTGATCACCATTCCCCGCTCTTTCAGAGGCTCAAGCACGGTGTGGAGTGCGTTTTGATCGACCAGACTATCTTCCATCCGCTCCGATCGTGCCCTCAATTCGCCTTCGGTCTGAGGTCCACGCAGCAAGAGTTCTGCCAAAACGGAAATCTCGGCCTTGCTCACGCCCCATCGCTCATAGATATTGTGCTTGAATTTCGGGACCCGGCCCAGACCTTCCACCTTGATGGCCGACTGCTTCTCGCGCAGATCCACCAGGGTGTCCTCCACATCATCTTCGTTGTAACTCACTACAGGGTCGCGATTTGACTTCTGGTTACAGCCTGTGATCAAGCCAGCCAGTGTCATCGGGTAATAATCAGGCGTGGTCTTGCCCTTTTCGATCATCACACCTAAAACACGCCTCTCTTTGGCGTTGTAACGAGGTAGCTCGTTGATCGACGGACGATTTAATCCAGTGGACATGACTCAAAACCTGTCTATTTTTTTCGCGGCCAGTTCGTTCAGAAAGATGCAACAAAAGCAGGTGGAATGAACTTTTTCCACCTTGCTCTATCCGAGATTCTCGAAGGCTCAGGCCCCGCCTTCCAACTCGGCCAGAATCGAATCCATCAACTGCCCCACCAACGCAGGATTCGCCTTGCCGCCTGTGGCCTTCATCACCTGGCCACGCAAAAAGCCCTTCACAGCGTCAGGCTTTTTCTTGCCAGTTTTGAGGTCTTCCATCGCCTTGGGATTCGACGCCAAAGCCGCCTGGATCGCTTCGCGGATCGGGCCTTCGTCAGAGACCATCTTATAGCCACCGGCTTCGATGATCTGGTCGATGTCCGCCCCAGCGCCGGTTTCAATCAACTTGCCAAGTACCTCACGGCCCTGCTGGTTGTTCAGTTCCCCACGCCCCACGCGGGCGATCAGATTGGCCAGCATGGCAGGCTTGACAGGGAAGTCGGCGACCGAGATTCCGTCGGCGTTGGCCGTTCGCAAAACCTCCTGCTGAACCCAGTTGGAAGCCATCTTGTATTGATCGGTCAGGGCCACCACGGCATCGAAATAATCGGCCACATCCTTACCTTGTTCGACCAGCACATTGGCGTCGTAAGGTGATAGGCCAAAGGCGGATTCAAATCGCTGGCGGCGCTCGCGGGGGAGTTCTCCAATCTCAGCTCTGAGTCGCTCCACCCATTCTTCGTCGACCACTACAGGGAGAAGGTCAGGCTCAGGGAAATAGCGATAATCGGCTGCCGTTTCCTTCTCACGCTGAAGCTTGGTGATGCCGTCCGGGTCAGACCATCCGCGAGTCTCTTTAGGGGCGTCGCTGATGGTCAGTCCGTCCTCTTTCCACTTCTTGTACTGACGATCTGCTTCGTAAAGCAAAGCGCGTTCTACGGAACGAAAGCTGTTCAGATTCTTGATCTCAACAATCGGAGTCGCCACTTTGCCAGCCGGTGTCTCGATGTGCAGATTCACGTTGGCGTCGCATCTCAGGCTGCCTTCCTGCATCTCGCAGTCAGATACGCCCAGATATCGCAGGGTCAGACGCAGCTCTTCCAGGCACAGACGGGCATCGGCGGCCGATCGAATATCCGGCTCGCTCACAATTTCCATCAGTGGTGTGCCGGCCCGGTTCAGGTCGACTTCCGACTCCTGCCCCGAGGTGTGCACCATCTTGCCGGTGTCTTCCTCAAGGTGGATCCGGGTCAGACGGATGGTCTTGCCGCCGTTGCCCTCTTTGTCGGCTGGAATCGGCAGAGATCCACCGAGCGAAAATGGGAGGTCATACTGGCTGATCTGATACTTCTTCGGAAGGTCGGGATAGAAGTAATTCTTACGATCCCACTTGGTGTATCTGGGAATGGTGCATCCGCAGGCGATGGCGGTTTTCAGAGCCATATTGAAGGCTTTGCCGTTCATCACCGGCAGGGTGCCGGGCATTCCCAGATTGACGGGATCGCACAAAGTGTTCGGCGCCAGCCCGAACTCGGTGCCGGTCCATGAAAACATTTTCGACTCGGTCAGAAGCTGTACGTGAACTTCCAGGCCGACAATCATTGTATAGGGCGGGTTGGCTGTTGTGGACATGTTTTAAGGCACTCACCGAAACTGGGTTGTATCTGTATTTTAAACGCTCTGATTTACGACCGTAGAAGGCTCTTGCGATGGAGACTTCTCAAATATTGGGCCGCTTGGTGTGCCAGTCCGTTTCGCGCTCGAACAGGCGGGCCGCTTGCAGGAGTGCGGTTTCACTCATCGCCGGGCCTACAAGCTGCATGCCGATCGGCAGGCCTTCGGAGGATAGCCCGCATGGCATGCTAAGGCCCGGGATGCCGGCCAGATTTGTGGTGATGGTGTAAATGTCCGACAAATACATGGCTAGAGGGTTTGCCGCCTTCTCGCCCAGCTTGAAGGCCGGTGTGGGCGTGGTGGGACCGATCAGGAAGTCCACGTCTTTGAAGGCCGTCTCGAAGTCGTTTCGAATCAGCCGGCGCACTTTCAGGGCCTTGTTGTAATACTGATCCGCATAGCCAGCGGAGAGGGCGTAAGTGCCCAGCATGATCCGCCTTTTGACTTCCGCACCAAAGCCTTCCGCCCGGGTGGCCATCATCATTCGGACCAGTGCCGGCAGATCCTTTTCGGATTCATTGGCAGGTGAGAAATCTTTGGCCCTGTGGCCAAACAGGGTTCCATCATAGCGGGCCAGGTTGGATGAAGCCTCAGCCGGTGCCACAATGTAATAGGCGGCGATGCCGTACTTTGAGTGTGGCAGGGAGACTTCTTTGATCTCGGCTCCGAGCTTGCGATAGACTTCGATCGCATGATGGACAGCCGTCGCAACCTCGTTATCAAGCCCTTCTCCAAAGAATTCTTTGACCACTCCAATCCGCAGCCGTTCCGGACGCTTTTCAATCTCCCGAGAATAGGCCGGTACGGCGTCGGGCAGGCTTGTGGCGTCTTTCGGATCACCGCCTGAGATGGCTTCCATCATCAGGGCCATATCGGGCACGTTCCACGTGAATGGGCCGATCTGATCGAGCGAGCTGGCAAATGCGATTAGACCATAACGGCTGACACGTCCATAAGTTGGCTTCATGCCGACCACACCGCACAGGGCGGCTGGCTGACGGATGGATCCGCCAGTGTCTGACCCCAGGCTCACAGGGGCGGTCATGGCAGCCACTGCAGCAGCGGAACCGCCTGAGGAACCGCCAGGAATGCGGGCTGGATCCCAAGGGTTCAGGGTGGGGCCATAGCAACTGTTCTCGGTGGAGGAACCCATCGCGAACTCGTCCATATTGGCTTTACCGTAAAGCACGGCCCCAGCGGCTTTGAGCTTCTCGATGACGGTGGCGTTGTATGGAGGCCTGAAATTGGCCAGCATTTTGCTGCCGCAGGTGGTGGGCTCGCCTTGCACGCAGAGCAGGTCTTTGATGGCGACAGGCAGTCCGGCCAACGGGCCAACGGCTTCACCGGCAGCCAGTCGGCGATCGACATCGCGGGCCTGGTTCAGGACGACTTCATCATCAAGGTGAACGTAAATGTTCAGATTCTTGAGCTTGGCAGTTCGGTCCAGAAACGCCTTGGCCACTTCTTCGGCGTTAAACTTACGGGCAGAGATACCCGCTACCACTTCTGTCGCCGTCAGGTTTGTCAGTTGCATGGAGCCACTCAAAAAAGTCGCAGTTTTGGATGAAATAGGAATCTTCAGGACAGTCGCGAATCAGTCGAGCACAGCGGGGACCAGAAAGCCCTCAGAGCTACGCTTCGGAGCGTTCATCAGGGCCAGTTCACGTTCCAGAGCAGGATAGGCTTTATCCTCGCGGAAGACGTTCGTGCGGTCCACGCCGTGGGCCAGCGGCTCGACGCCTTCGGTGTCAAGTTCTCCAAGCTGGGCGATGAACTCAAGGATCAGCGAGAGCTGTTCCGCATATCGTTCGCGTTCCTGGTCATTCAGCCTAAGTCTTGCCAGCAAAGCCACCTTGGCCACTTCGTCGGTTGTCATGATCTGGGAAATTCCTGTTCAGGGATGACCTCAAGCACATTATGGTCGATGGCACATATCGTGCCAAAGTCTTGGATTTGTGGCAATAGACGAGCAGAAATTGGCCCAATTAATGTGTTTTCAGAATTAGCAAACAAGAAAATGCCGGACGGGTCAGAGACAATTTTTTGGGCCTCTTTCGTTTGACAATTTAGGTTTGTGATTTTCTAGCCGGTCCTGGCGCTAGCCCCGGTTCGATTAAATGCGAATGTGATTCTCGGCTTGTTCCTGAAGTTCAAGACGAGAATCCCATACCAAATTTATCACCCACCCATCCAACCGTGGCTAGAAAAACGCCCACCTGGGGGGGCATTTTACATAAACCGTGCTTTAGATCCCTGCGGATAGTCCACGGTGGAATGGATTTGCTGACTGTTCGCTAAACTCAGGGCTCCTCAACAATTGTCACTTTTCCTGACACTACGTCCGTCAGGGTTTGCTTGGTACCGCTGGGCCAGGTGAGTTCGAGTTTTTCGATCCTACCGGTGGAACCGGCGCCGATCGTCACAATCGGCTCGAGGCTTGAGAGATAGCTGCGTGCCAGGAAGTGCTGTAATCGCAAAGACTTATCGCCTGAGGTCGCCAACAGCTTCAGGCCCAGTCCATCGCGGCTCGACTTCTTGCCGACCAGCTTGAGCCGGACCGATTTGTTCGATTCTCCGAGATCGTTGCGATATAGTCGAGCCCGACCGCCGTTTTCGGTCATGACCACATCCAGATCGCCATCATTATCCATATCAAAGCACGCAGAACCTCTGCCTACAATTGGTTTTAGGATATCTCCGCCAATGTCGTCGGCGGTCATCAGACGGAAGAGGTTTCGGCCCATCTTGCCGGAATTCCAAAAAATCTGGGCCGATTGGGCATAGGATTGGGAGGCTTGTACCTTGGTGATGTCCGATTCGAGGTGACCGTTGGTTGAAAGCAGGTCGAGGCGGCCATCAAGGTCGAAGTCGAGGAAGAAAAGGCCGAACTTTAGAGGAGGCTGAGTGGCAGCACCAAGTCCGTAAACAGCGGCTCTATCTGTGAATATGGCGGATTTCTGGTCGTCAGCCACGTAAAGGGCTGTCATTTCGTTGGCGAAGTTGCCGATGGCCAGCCCCAGTGCTTCGTCGTTTGAAAAATCGCCCCAGTCGATGCCCATCGCTCCCCGGGCTGATCCAGACTGATCCAGAGCCACTCCGCTCGAAACTCCCACCTCGTCAAACGTTCCATCGCCCTTATTGATCAACAGGAAGTTTGGAACGGTGTCGTTGGCTACCGCCAGATCGATGAATCCATCTCCATTGCAATCCTGAGGGGCCACTCCAAGCGATTTTGCGAACGGGGCACCTAGACTGGTCGTCTTTATGCGAATCCCGGACTTTTCAGAGTGGTCGACAAACTTACCTCCACCTTCATTGCGATAGAGCAGGCAATAGCTTCCAGGAAATGCTGTGGGTGGGCCATAAGCCCTTCCAGAGCCTGTCCCAGCAAGCTGAAAGCCTTGGGCACGGTCGAACTCGGCAGACCAGTCCACATAACTACAGACAAAAAGGTCGAGATCGCCGTCGTTCTCAAGGTCGAAAAACGCTGCGCTGGTGTACCAGCCCTTGCCTGGAGCGATTCCATGGGCTTTGGAAACGTCTGTGAATTTGCCAGAGTTGTTTTGATAAAGTCTGACTGTGTTTAGGCCTGTGACGATAAGGTCAGGGTCGCCGTCATTGTCGATATCGCCTACGGTCGAACCCTGGCCAAAAAACGTGTCCGCCAAGCCCGCTTTTGCCGTCACGTCTTCAAACTTCCCAGCACCGGCATTGCGGTAAAGGGCCTGAGTTTTGTTGGGTGGGCCGGTGCGTTGTGGAAGCGTTTCAGGCTTCCCACCGGGTGGCTTGGATGTGATTCCAATATCGCCCCAGGTGCAGCCGTTGACAAAAAAGAGATCCATCAGGCCGTCGCCGTCAAAGTCCAGAATTGAGACCCCTGAACCCATCGTTTCAGGCAACAGCTTTTCCCCCTCAAAACCGTTCTGGTGAATGAACTTGATGCCTGATTGTTCCGTTACGTCCACAAATTTCAGCTTTGGAACAGCGGCATCGGCCTGCTTTTCCACCACTTTGGGCGCAACCGCCTTGGCAATCGTGGCTTCCGGCTTGGTACGGCCACAGCCGGTCAGGAATAGGCCAAGGCCGATACCAATCTGAAGGATCGGGAGTGATTTTCGTTTGGAGAGTTTCATGGCTTAAGTTACTCCGAATCCTTTTTGTCGGTGATGATTTTGGCCGGTTTCTCAGACGTTGGATTCGCCTCGACCACTTTGACTTTTTCTTTCGGCTTCACTTGCTCCACAGCCTTGGGATCACTTGGACTGGCCGCCTTGGGAGCCAGCAACGGGTGAATCACAATCGACTGCGAGTTTTTGTCTGCCGAAGGATCTTTCTGACGAGCCTTAGCGATCGCAATGCCTTCCGCTGTTTCGTCAGGCTTGTACATGGCATGGAGTGCTTTATGGGCTTTGGCAAGCAGGGCAGCCAGAGCTGTTCGATCATCTCCATCCGCTGTTGCCAGCCATACAGGCGTGGTTTTTAAAATCACTTCCTGCAGAGGCTCGAGACGTGACCCAAACTCAGGCCTTGGGCCTGCCAGAAACGCTTCCATAGCCACGCTCAGAGCATCTGCCCGTGGCTTGATAGGTCCAGTATCTTTGGAGTTCATCGAACCAGCCAGTTCAACCAGCTTATCTACAGTGACGGCTTCAGAACTGGCTTTTGCGTCGATTTCATAGCCTCTGCTCAGCTCTCCATAGGAGAGGCCCTGCGAGTAATGTGCAGCCACATTTTCCGTATCAATGGCCAGCGTTTTGGCGTATGTTTCGATCGCCAGTTTCAGGAACGACAGCCGTTCAGGCGATCCAGCTCGCTCCTGACGGGCCCGCAGCTCATAGGCTGAACCGAGGGCGTTGATGACTTCATAGTCCATCGAGAAGTCAAACTTCCGGTCAGGGATTTTCGTCCCAAGTACAGCCTTGAAGTTCTCAATCGCTTCGTCCAGATAGCCGTTACGCACATTGATCTGGCCTGTCAGCCAGGTGATTACCCACGGGGCGGCTGGTTTTTCATGCTTTGAGGCGCGTGTCAATGCGTTGAGAGCGTCAGGGATCCGCCCTTCACGTTGATAAACCCTGGCCAGGTTGACCCATCCGTCCACATGCCCCAGTTCGGCTACCTTCTTAAACACATCCTCAGCCTGCTTCAATTCACCCTTCTGGCCGCCCTTTTCAGCACCTTCCAGGAAGAGACCAATGCCGTAATCGTTCCATCTCTGCCAGCCGTCCTTGATGGGCGATGGCTTGTTTTCAACCTTTTCGCCACCTTCAAGCGGCAGCTTCAACTGATCTTTGGCCATGACCACCACAGGCAGTGGGCCACCTTTGTTCTGGTCCTTGCCCCAGACGAAGTCCATGTACTTACGGTCAAACTTGCGATAGTTCAACTTGGCTTCAAGCTCAACAGGGCCCTTCAGATCAGCCGGCACTTCCAGCTCAAAGTGGACAATCTGGCCGGCCCCGGGAGGAACCTGCTTGTTATAGAGAGGTACGAAGATGTCCTGAGGGTTGCGCCGATCGATCCGGTTGCCTTCACGATCAAGCATGTAAACGTTGATGAAATGGGCCAGTGGGTCGACCGTCCCCTTGTTATCGATCCCACCCGACTGCCCAATCAGACGCTCTCCCTGACGGGCTGCCAGTTCGACCCAAATCTCGTTCGAATCGACGGTTCCCTGGGTCAGGGGGTGGCCAACGCCGGTTGTTCTGACCACGACTTCCACCAGATACTTCTGACCAGGCTTCAGGCTCGGAGTTTCTGGACGGAGTGGTGCGATCAGCGGAGAGTCAATTTTGCCGTCGGCTTTGATGCCGAAGATATCCACCCGGGCGATGTTGTTCTGGAGGAACTTCTCATGCTTTTTGGCGATATCGGTATCGCCCCTGAACGTGGGCAGAGCCGTGTTTGCACCTGGGAAGAAGTGGTCGTGGATCTTACGCTCACCGGAGTTATCGAAATTGGCCTGAGCGCCGAAGTCGTTCGATGGCATCAGGGTCATGTGACATTCCACACAACTGGTTTTGGCCACGGGTGGATAGTAAAAGCTGCGTGCTCCGTGACCGGATACGCCTGAGAGCAGATAGGTGTCGTAATGATTCTGGCCACGCACAAAGTCTTTGTAATGGTTCAGGCCATAAGGCAGACCGACTTTGTGACAGGTGGAGCAGAATTCGGAGTTTTTGATCACGTCAGGCTTGAGAAACGTGCGTTTGTGCATCTCGGGCTTGGCTTTGATTAAAGCATTGTTGACCCACTGTAGCAGCTTGTTATCGCTGAAGGCGAATGGGTAGTGCTTGGGGTTTTCAATCGTGTAATCGGCATTGCCGCGAGTGCTGGCCACGTGGGTGATGGAGTGACAGGCGGTGCAGGTGATCCCGGCCTGAGAGGTGGGATCTTTGACCATGTCATAATTTGGGTCGTCGAATTTGCCTGAGAAAAACGGCACGGGATCGTGACAGCCAGCGCACCAGCGGGCGGCCCTAACATCTCCATCGCGTTTCAGGCCAATTTCACGGGTCTCTTTCACGCTGGCAAGATAGGCAGGATTATTGAACGAGCTGAAGTGGTGCGAGGAGTGATACCATCCGTCATAAGCATCCTTGTGGCACTTCATGCAATAGGAATCCATCATTAGCGTTTTCTCAGGGATAAACGCTCCGGTGGCGGTCACGGCTTCGGATGGGAAGAAATACTTCTTGCCTTCGCGAGGACCCTTGGTGCCGTATGAGGAAGGGTCCGCGGTGTGGAGTGCACCCATCACAACAACCATGGCGGCGACTGCGCTGCCCCAACGCTTGAGATAATGCCACTGAATTCTTGGGCCAGCTTTGCGGTGACTCACATAGAAACCAATCGAGAGCAGGGGAGCGATCAGGTGAGTCCAATATCCGATCCCGCGAATCCGGTTGTCGCGGATTTCGAATCCTTCGAGGCGTACCAATACCAGCCCTGAAATCAGTACCACAATACCGACCACCAGCAGGGCAATCCCGCGGTAAATGGCTTGTTTATTGGGCCTTTTCCAGGACGTAGCCAGGTGAGCGAACCCGAACACGATGAATGGGACAATCAGCAGAAGCCCAAGGAATAGGTGGAGGGCCACCATGAGCATGTAAAACGGTGTCTGCTGAGTGGTTTCAGTCAACCATGTCAGAATGGTCACGCTGAGCAGATAAATCCCATTTCCGCCCAGTATTCCAAAGCCGAGAAGCACGACCCAGAGGAGAGGCTTCAGCTTGGGGCCGATGGCTGGTACGTAGACAAATCGCGGGCGTCTGATTGGCCCTGGAGGTGTGGCTTCGCTCATTTTAAAAGACCCGTTCTGGAGGAGCCCAATGAATCGTGAATTCTGATGGATCAAATCCATCATGACAAAAGATTTGATTTTTGACATAAGCAATGGATTCAGCAGGAATCGATTGCTGGAGTAAAATCTGCAACCTGGGGGGAGCTCTCACCTCAAAAAAAATTCAGTCTCTGGGCGGGCGAGGGTCGGGAGAATTTTGGATAAAATCAACGAACAGGTGGTAAAAACGAGGATAAATCGGTTTGTCACGATCCAGTTTGAACATGGGTGTTGACTTGCCCCCTATCATTGGGTGAAAGCCGACGGATCCATTGAGGCTGGCTTCATCATGACAGTCGCTTGCCCTGACGGAAGCCGTAGACTCACTTGAGAGTTCCCAAACGGGTTCTCTAGAAGTTTCCCAGATGGACTGGTTCGAATCTACCACTACGAGTCGATCAACGTGTCTGCACTGAGAGGCTTTTACCGAATGGCAAAGACCCATCATACAGATCATCAGAAGTGCGGTTCGTGTGGTCGAACGATTCATTTTAGGATTGACGCTTGAATGAGATGTCTTGATATATGTATTTTGGACCACTTTGCCCCTGAACGTCAACCGGATTTTTCAATTCGGTCAGGTGGATTCCATTCAAGGGGTTGGAATTTGGGATCAAAAGTCACAAAAAACGTCAGGAAACCAGTTCGATGAAAAATCTTGTCACCACAAATCACAGGGAACCAAACATGTGATATATTCAATTTTGGAATGACAAGCGTCTTTTAGGCAAGCCATGTGGACATGCCTGATGACACCCGTCTAACCAGTATGATTCGCCACACGAGTAGACACCATGGGATTGGTACCCGTTCTTCGATTGACATCAAGAGAAGACAGGGCGCTCGAAGGGATTTCGACAACGTTGGCTTGATTCGCACTCGCTCAAATACGCATCTTGAACGCCGATCTTGTCGTCGATAATTCCTGCGAGGTCCATCCGGTGATTTCTCCGCGATTCCGGCACCTGGGCTCTATAGCCTGCCTGATTTCACTGACTTATTCAGCCTTGCACGCATCCGATGCTGTGGCACCCGCACCGGTGCCCAGTGCAAACCCAGCCAATCCTGCTGATGGCTCGGACCAGATTTACCGTGATGGTCTCAAGCTGGAGATCAATCGCGAGTGGAGCAAGGCGGCCGATCTTTATGAATCGGCCATGGCCAAGTGGCCTCAACGGACAGAGTTCCGCCAGCGTCTCGTCTTGTGCGAAATGCATTTGCGTTTACAAAAGCGTTATCAGGATCAAAGCTTTCGCCGGATCCTGCTTCAAATGAATGCTGCCGATTGCGTCAAACTTTACAGCGAAATCCTGACCAGAATTGATAACAGTTATGTAGACCCCGTCGAGCTTTCAAGCCTCGGCCGTCGCGGTGTGGACAATCTTGAAGTGGCCCTTCGCGACCCTGAATTCCAAAGGCTCAACGCTGGCCAGGCCACCTCGGCCCAGATTCAGGAACTGCGTGCATGGCTGCGTCAGAATCGTTCCAATGTCCTCGCCCCAAATCGCGAAAAAGCCAATGAAATTGTCGCCACCATCGCGGATACAGCATGGGCTACCGCCAGAATTTCCCGTCAGGCCGTTTACATGGAATTTATTTTTGGTGCGAGTGATGCCCTCGACGAATTCTCAAGCTGCCTGACTCCTGACAAGCTGGAAGACCTGTACGCCGTGATCGACGGCAATTTTGTCGGGCTTGGTGTGGAGTTGAAAGACGCCCCAAAGGGTCTTGTCCTGACCGGCGTGATTCGTGGTGGACCAGCTGCTGAAGCGGGCCTTCGGGTTGGAGAAGTGATCACCACTGTCGATGGCCAGAGTCTGGAAGGACTTGGGCTTGATCAAGCTGCCTCTCGACTGCAAGGGCAGGAAGGGTCGTCTGTCGAGCTTGTGATCAGTCATACAGATGCTCCTAGCCGAAAAGTGCGACTTATGCGACGACCTGTTGATGTGGAAAGTATTGTCGATGTCAAAATGATCGACCCACAGCAGGGGATCGGTTACCTGAAAATGACAGGCTTCCAGAAGACGACCAATCGGGAGTTGAAATCGGCCCTCGATCAGCTCAATGCAAAAAGCATGAAGATGCTGATTCTGGACCTGAGAGGCAACCCGGGCGGACTGCTGAACTGCTCAGTGGAAATTGCTGACCAGTTTCTTTCCAAAGGCGTGATCGTGACCACCCGAGGCCGATCCGATGGCCAAAGCCAGGTCTATCAAGCCAAACCTGAGGTGGAATGGAATTTCCCGCTGGTGATTCTGGTCGACCGCGACAGTGCCAGCGCCAGTGAAATTCTAGCCGGTGCGCTTCAGGAGAACGGACGTGCGGAAGTGATGGGCGAGCGGAGTTTTGGTAAGGGATCCGTACAAAGCATTTTCCCGATGGTCTCTGTCTCCGCTGGATTGAAACTGACCACCGCCCGATTTTATTCTCCACTGGACCGGCCTTACACCCAGGGCGTGACACC
>Ga0208720_1000173_pt1 | contig 17507 bp, 12 predicted proteins | sample LakMenEpi20Apr10_FD_150716 | JGI IMG/M metagenome (GOLD analysis project Ga0208720, IMG submission 150716) | Freshwater microbial communities from Lake Mendota, WI - 20APR2010 deep hole epilimnion (SPAdes) | ecosystem: Environmental > Aquatic > Freshwater > Lake > Epilimnion/Euphotic zone ...
GGCTGGGGCTAGTGCTGGGGCTGGGGCGGGGGCTGGTGCTGGGGCTGCTAGTAAGCTTAATGTCAAGATAGTACAAGACGCAATTTCATCAATGCAAACAGATAATAATGAAATTTATACATTTGTTCTAAAACAAACTTCACAGATAAGTGAGTCACAGATACGTGATACTTATGTTCCCTTATGTACAAAGACCGACAAGCAAAATAACACTTATAACGTTAAGGCCAACGAGATCCATGCACCCGATGAGAATCAATTTTGGGTAGATCTGCAAGAAAAAAACCAGCTCAAGGGGTTTATAAAATTTAGTCAGATTACGGACAGAAAATTGTTCCCTCATGTGTTTGATGACACAACCAGTACTGCATACAAACAGAAAAACACCCTGAAATACACCATTTTTGAAAAAAATAAAGAAGGTGGTGAAATTGTCGCCACTGACAATACTTTTCAACGAATGCTACAACAAACACGTGGTACACGTGGTACACGTGGTACACGTGGTCCTATGCCACTACTCTTTATTGATAACATTTGCGCACAAGACAAGCTTGGTTATTTACTGTACAAGTTATTACTCAAAGTTGCTAACGTGTGTAACTGTTCGTACGTGTTGCTGAACGCCATCGCCCCAACACCGTATTTACCCCATTTTAAGTTTATCAAAGGGCAATATCCCAATGGGCGCTATATTACACCCTACATATACATGATTGCCAGTGTTGCGGACATCGGTGAATATGTACAAAACCGAGAAAATGCCGTCACACAAAAAAGTTTAGCACGTTTAAGTGGTAGTGTAACTGGTGGCGCGAGAACGCCCTGGATGTCCATTGGTTTAGGCAAGTCGACCCGCCCTGACAAGTTGTACATGGCCGTTGTTGGTCGCCGTAAGGTGCACTTTGGTAGAAAGGGCGTTGTCTACTTTGTGACTAAAACCCCCGGGGACAAAGCAGCACTGAAACACGACTTTTTGCGTGAACACAGTGGTGAAGACTGGTCGATAGATGGCGTGTTAACCCCTCAGTTCTGGACGCGCTGGGTGCTGTGGAACAAGCCGTCGAAAGCCGAAAGCATTAAAAACATGGAACGGCGGTTTAATGTGTCGATTCACGCACTGTGACACCCTTTTTGTCGTAGATACCGTCGCGGGGGGCGACGCGGCTATTTGTACGTAATCTTTTTTCAATTTGTTTTTTGTTTTTTATTGTATTTGTTTTGTTTTTATTAATGTTGTACATTGGTAATTTGTAGAGTACAAGTACAAAAATATGCATTAAATAACAAAAAACAACAAACCGAGTACTTGTTCATAAACTTAATTCTTTACATCCAATGAGTCATACATCGCCAGCCAGTCTGTCGTGGGTCATGCATAACCACAACCAACTCGTCGGGCGCAAATGTAGAAACTGCGAGCGAGCGTACCCGTGCGACGATAACCTCTTGCAGCGGTCGTTGTTCGTCGCATCTCATAAATTGTTCCCTGACGACGGGGAGGACGAAGATGAAGATGATGACAGCGAGGCCACCGAGTTGCATTCTCCAAACTATGTACCTGCGAGTCCTGTTGATGATGACAACACTGACGCGGATGAGGCTGCAGCCGACGTTCGTGAGGCAGACGTTCGTGAGGCAGACGTTCGTGAGGCTGGGGGCGCCGAGGGGGACACAGTGGATGCGTTTCCGACGGACATTAGTGCTGACATTTCATGCGACATTTGCTACAACACGCGTCATCCCAACTCGTTTTACATGAACGCGCCGTGCGCCTGTCACATTAAAATGTGTTTGGCGTGCTCCATGCTCATCCAAAAGTGCCCCATGTGCCGCCAGGCGCTGCGCAGCAACTTGATCGGTGCAGACGTCACACTTAGCATAGCGCCCACAGACATGGACGACGAGCAGCTCGCGAACCCCCTTCGGCATCCAGACGATGACGAGAGCAGCAGTTCGTCCGACACTGTCTATCACGACGATGAAGACGACAACGACGATGAAGACGACAACGACAACGACGAAGCGTCAAGTGATGACGACTCGAGCGAGAGTGTTGTTGTGTTTGAATTGAACAACCGGTCGATTGAGCACTCAGTCATGCCGTTTCTGATGCCGCGTATTGAATCAGTCAGTGCTCAAATCGCACGATTCTCTTTGAGCAGTGAAGTGGTACGCGAACACCTGCGCGCAAACCTCATCTCCACCCTATCGTACAGCATGTCCTACGAGTGGATCCGGACGGCGTACGGCTCCATGAGCACACTGTACACCTGGCCAGACGCTCAATCCGATGCACAGGGCAACTACCTGCTGTGTGTTCCTCATGTGATCCTCACCAGCTTGTTCCAGACGCTGATATGCGGCATTAGAGCGTTGCTAACACTGAACAAAGTTAATAGACACACGGGTATCATAAAGGTGGCGCGAGCTATTTGCATGAGTCTTCGGAGGACGCAGCGACTGGAAGACATGGGCTTTGCCGCTAAGCTGAACTGGATGGAAGAGAACGATATTGTCAACGTGGCCATCAACGTCATCCGCAAGTCCAAAAGACACAGCACGTCGTACGAACGATTACTCATTTCATGGTCCTAGTTTACCTAGAATCATATTTATAACGCGAATCTGTTCATTTAATATAGATTTTTATTTGGTTGTTCACTGCAAATAAAATTTGTATTTAAAAGTGAAGCGTCAACGCCATGTCATTAGCAGTAAGTAGTACGCATTTTGTTCACGACCGCTCCTGTTCGAGCCATGGCATACGATAACTGTTTCTGGGAAGAAGAGGATGAGGGTGATGACGGCTTGTGGACGCCGCCAGAGTATGATGCACACCAAATGGAGATAATCAACCAGAACCACGATACGGATTGCTCCGTGTTCGCCGGGCCGGGGAGCGGTAAAACGACGACATGTATTGGTATTGTAAAAGATGCAATCAGTCGGTTACACTGGAGCCAGCGGTCCGTGGTGGCCATAATGTTTTCCAAAGATGCGGCGACCAACTTTAAAAAAAGGGCGAAGCGGTGCGGACTCAAAACGTTTGCAGCCGACAACGTGTCGACGCTGCACAGTTTGGCGGGGCACATCATGGCGTGCACGCGAGCGAGGGGCGATGCGAACAATGCAGGCGGAATGGAGACAGTAATCGCCCAAGCGGTGTTACACCTGCACCATTTACCACCCGACGCGTTTGCGCGGCAGGTCCCCCGTTACGCTCACCTGCGACTGATTATGGTGGACGAGGCGCAAGATATCAGTCAGGTCCAGTACGATTTTGTCAAGTTGCTGCAGTCGCGCCTTGCGGGGTGTGCGCTCTATATGGTGGGAGATCCCAACCAGAACATCTTCCAGTTCCAGGGCGGCGACGACAAGTTCCTGCGGAGTCACGCGCCCCGGAACCGCAAACACTTGCTGGTCAACTACCGCAGCTCCGCCGAGATCGTGCACTTCATCAACGAACACCGCCCCTGGAAAGATGATGTCGAGTATCCGCCGATGATTGCGGCGCGCGGTTTACACGGGGCGAAGCCTGAATGGTTCACACACCGGTCCCGCGACGACGCAATTGATGCCGTTGTCGACCAGTTTATGCGGTACGGCCCAGCAACCACGGCCATCATCGGACCGTTCAAGATCAACAGCAAAACGGCGGGGGTGAATGATGCATGTATCGGCTTGAACTCCATTCTGGATCGTCTCAAACGACGGGGCGTGGACTGTGAGCCCAACTACATTTTCGGAGATGATACGCACAGGGCGCCGACAAACTCCAGCGCCACGAATCAGTTGTACACGATCCACGGTTGTAAAGGGCTGGAGTTCACCCACGTCATACTCATCGATTTCCATACCAACACCTTCAAGAAGCCGCCAACCGAGGCGGAGGTGCGCAGATACGGCTACCTGTGGTTTGTTGCCATGTCGCGAGCCATGGACCGCTTGAGCATGCATTCCATTGTTAATATGGGGTTTAAGGGAGAAGAGGGGTTGCCGTGGAAGGGGATGAAGGGCTGCGACGCGGACACGTACGACTTGCGCGGCGGCTACATGTGGCCACGAGACAAACAAGTACAACAACAAAAAAAACAGAAACCCAGAGGAAAGTCATCAAAAGGAAAGTCGTTTATCAAGTCGATCACTGAAATTCTCGACGCGTTAAAGAATCGCGAGTTGTTCAACGAGACGCAGCTCCTCCATTTCCAGTCACTCACTCGGTTTGACACGCCGTTTATGGGGGAGGAATCACTGTGGAGTGAGGAGTGCGTGGCCGCACCGCAGTTCACTACCTATCAAACATTGTTTGGTACGGCGGCGCACTTTTTTGTAGAGGCAACATACGTGCGGCGACATGATACGTCTTTAACGCCAACTTTTGTGCAACGGCTAATTCAAGAAGCGAACACCACCGTAGTGGTGCCGTCGAAGCACAAAAACGGCTACAAGACGTTGGCTGATAAACTGGGATTGTGTTTAAAGATGCACACTGTAACGGTGTCACATTTGCTCCTCTTACGTGCAGAGTTTTTGACAGCACGCCCAGCACGCCCAGCACGCCCTGCTCATTTACCACATCATGACAAGAAGGTCCAACAAGTAGTCGCATTAATTGACTATATTGTGGAGCAGCTGCACCGCGACGATGTGGTGTACCTGCGCGAGGAGTATGCAACCAGCTGGTTTGATCGCCGGGAAATTCTGCGCCAGTGTAGCCGCTGGTCCACGGATGACGCCGCTATTTTTTTTATGGCGGTTTACGGATTCCAAGTGTATAACAACTTGCCGTTCTTAATGGAGCGAGGAGAGGAGTACAACACCATGTGGGCGTACATGCAACCGTTTGTAAACAATATTAAAGAGTGGGTGATGACAAGCACGGAGTTTGCGGATGCCGCATGGCTGTTCGAGCAGCGGCGCGACAACGTGAGGTTGAGGCTACTGGGCGTCCTGGATGCCATCAGCCCGGCGGGCGAGGTTGTGGAGTTCAAGTTTTCAACCGGGGATTTCACGTTTGTCCATAAGCTACAGGGACTCCTCCAGTTCCAGATGCAACAGCTGCACAGCGCCGAGGAACGAGGTCCGCTGGGGCCAACATGCTGCGCACATGCGTGTTTTCGGCTGGTCAACATCTATAGCGGGCGGTCCACGCCGTTTACATGCGACTTCCCTCACGGCGAAGATGTGTTTCACGAAGAATTGATGAAAATTGTAGATGTGTTGTAATTTTATTTTGTCGTGACGAGTTTTTTTTTTGTGTGCAATATATATAAACTACCTGTATTATTAAATGACGACAACTAGTGTAGCAGTACCGCCAATGGCACGTCCAAAGATGAAAGAGCTGCTATCTTTGTTCCCCCCGAAAGAAGGATCGCGGGCCTATACTTACGATGAGTTGCTTAGCCTGTATACAGAACTGGTGTTACAACCCTTGATCGTGCCATCATCCGAAAGCTTGATAAACGGTTTTGTGACGTATTTGCATGAAACACATACACCGTTTGCAGGCGGGATGATTCGAGTACAGCATTGTCGGCGGAAGATTAACAACTTGAAACGACCAAAAGAGCATTACGACAAAGACACGTGGCAACACGTCAAGTCTTTAGACAGTTACCCCTTTGTTTACGGCATGCAAAACGTACCTATACACTGTCAAAAAAGGTATGAAATGCTTAAATACATACACGACGTAAAAAACATTAAGTGGTTAGTGTGTTTGCAGTGCAGGCCAGGCGAGAAAGAAATATGGGATTATGTAACACACAGTACTACTCAATTTCTAGTGCGTACCATTGAAGATTATAAACCGATCACGTTTAGTACTGGAATGATGATATTAGAAGACGTGTGTAAGGCGCGGTTGGCGGGTGAGCGCATTGTTTTACATTGCACGGCAGGTTTTGGCAGAACCGGATCGGTAATGTTTTTGATTTTGTTATTTTTTCAGGCTGAAAAAAACCGACAGGTGTTACTTAACAACTTAATGACCAACATACACGAATTGTCACGTGATGAACTCATGGAAACCGAGTTAGCGCACGAATATTCGTATTTGGCGGCAGAGGAATTTTACGAACTGAAAGAGAGTAAAGCGACAGGGGATGCGTCACTCGATTCCATCAAACACAGCATCTATGTTGGGCATTTAAAAACACGGTCAACCAGGATAAACATTACAAACGCTATCGTTGCACACTTTCTGGACTTAACCGACCCCCAGCCTACTCCAACCGCGTACACACAATACAGTACTATGGACGATCTCAACGAAACAATAATACAATTTCCGCGGTTCACACGTCAAGACAAGTCTGACATACTAGGAGCTGCGGACACGGGTCCTGCGATACAAACAGAAGTGGTGGCCGCACAACAGATTGACATAGTCCCAGCGGATAACAAGAAAAGAAAACTAGAAGATGATACTACAAACAACGAAAAGATAAGCAAACTTAAAGGGGGGATAAGTAGTCGCCAAAGGAACGCGAGGCGTCGTAAAAGCATTAAGCGTAGTAGCAAAACCGTGCGTAAAAACGGTCACAGTGGTGGTCGTAGACGCAGTAGCAAGCGCAGCCGCCGCTAGTGAAAACTGTAATACCACTATGTTTTATTCTTGTGGTTCCATGATCTATCCATCCCAAGTTGGCATTTACAGCGCAATGCTTAATTGAACTTTCATCTGTGCTCGACATTGATCGAACACCGCAAAACACTGGTGTAAGTACTCGGACCGAGAGTGTCCCGCCGGCAGTGGCGCGGCCAGTCGACACGCGGCCAAACTTCGTAGACATTTTTCATCAGAGTGCAGTTTTTCAAACCCGTGTTTGGAGTTCTCGGGCATATGTGCAGTTTTGCGTTGCTTTAGTTTTTGCTTTTCTCCTATGCACCTTTTTAAAAAATACTGTATTGTACGTACCACTGCCGCTCTTACAAAACGAACAATAATAACTAAATGCATGTACTACTGGTAGTGGCAGGCGTGACGGTCGGACTCTGTTTTTTAATTAAGTCAGGGTCCCACCGATCCGGGCCAGCCGTCAAAGTACGCGTCGGCATGTTCTACTGGATGGATTAATGCCGTGCAGTCCGCGCATGCTGAAAAGTGCTGAAAAGTATTATTTATTGGGATTTAAAAATTCCGACGGACCGGAATCGAACCAGTGACCAGCAAATATCCACAGATCGCAAACCCCCCCCCTCCGCCTACTACAGTCTGCTGCTCTGCCAACTGAGCTACCGTCGGCTGTGACCACACTTGCGTGCGCCAATGCAACGTGTCAGCTGCCTCTGTTTCCCGCTCCATCCAGTACCCCCCGGGTTAGCCGTAAGTAGACACGCACTATTTGTTAGATTTAAAAAGTTTCCATAAATATAATTTTCTGTGTGAAATAAGAAACGGTTATGAACTACAGCATGTACAACGGGCCCGCTTCGGGCGGTGTGTACTACGAGCCGCGCGTGTACACGCCCGAACGCCTCAGCCCCGCGGCGACCAACTACTACTACTTCGACAACGCCGCGTCCACGTCCATGATGCCCGAAGTGCTCAATGCCATGGTGCCCATGTTCACCAACAACTACGGCAACCCCGAGGCCAGCCACGAGGCGGGCAAGAAGGCGCGAGACATCATGGAGGGGTGCCGCGGCCAGATCGCCGACGCGCTGCGCGTGGATTCCGGCGAGATCTACTTCACCTCCGGCGCGTCCGAGTCCATCAACACGTTCATCCGCGGCGTGTGCCACAGCAACTGCCACCGGCACCGCCGAAAACTGGTCATCAGCGCCATCGAGCACAAGGCCGTGTCCGCCACGTGCAGCGACATGGAGCGCGAGGGGTACGAGGTGGTGCTCGTCCCGGTGCTGGCCAGCGGCGTCATCAACCTGGCGGCGCTCGCCCACGCCGTCACCCACGAGACGCTGCTGGTGTGCGTCATCATGGGCAACAACGAGGTGGGCGTGCTGCAGCCCATGGAACACGTTGCGCGCATCGCACATGCCAGCAACGCGCTGCTGTTCAGTGACACGACACAAATCGCGGGCAGGCTGCCGGTGTACCCGCGCCAGCTGGGCATCGACGCGCTGTGCATCTCGGGCCATAAGATCCACGGCCCCAAGGGCATCGGCGCGCTCTACATGTCGTCCGCCATCGACTGCGCGCCCATCATCACGGGCGGGCACCAGGAGCGGGGCCAGCGCGCCGGCACGTCCAACACGCCCGGCATCGCCGGACTGGCCAGCGCCATTCTACGCAACCTGTCCACGCAGGGGCAGCAGCAGCAGCGCGAGGTACAGACCAAGAGGGACTGGATAGAGGCGCAGCTGCACCAGCGCATCCCCAACATCGTCGTCCACAGCCAGACGGTGCCGCGCCTGAACAACATTTGCAGCGTCGCGCTCATCAACAACCAGGGCGAGGGCATGGACAAGAACGAGATGATGCACTACTTGAACAAGTACAACATCATCGTCAACACGGGCAGCGCGTGCAACGCGGGCAGCGACCGGTCGGATGTGCTGCAAGCCCTGGGACTGTCGGACGCCGCGGAGCAGTCCACCATACGCGTCAGCCTGTCGCCGCTGACCACGTGGGGCGAGTGCCAGCTTCTCGTCGACACCATGCAAAACATGCTCAATAACTTACCCGCGCGGCGGCCGACAACGCATAACATGTAGAAACGCGGTATTTGTAAAGAAATTGTACCTGTATTACTAGAGTAGGGAGAGGGGTGGTCGCCCGTGGGAAATTAAAATGTGAGCAATAAATTAAAAAATGGCGCTGTACACCGGTTTTCTAAATGGAATTAACGCTATTATTGCGCCCGACGGCGATGTGGAGCGCATCTCCACCAACATTGCGGCGCCGTACCCGCGCAGCGACTACTTCTCGCCTGTCGCCACCGGCGCGTTGTACCCCGGCGCGGAGGCGGTGCTGCAGGGCGGCTGCTCGTCGTACTACGTGCCCGAGGCGCAGACCACGTTGACGTACCAGTTAACGCTGCGCGATCGCCCCGACGCGCTGTCGGACGCGTGCACGGCCAACTGCACCATGGGCGGATGCACCGACCCCACGTCCAACGTCCACACGGTGTGCCAGCGCATGGGGTGCTGCACGCCGCCGCCGCTGTTCTCGTACAGCTCGTACGGCTCGAAGGGGCCCGTGGACAACTCGCAGACCGCGTACGTGTCCAACGAGTGCTTCGCGCCGCAACAGTACTGCGGCGACGATTTGTCGTACTTCAACTGTCACCCCTGGGCAACCACGCGCGAGCGAGTCGAGGACCCCGCGTGCGCGTACCTCCGGTTTGCGCGAGGAGCCACAGGGTCGAACCACGAGGCGCATTTCTAGCCCCCCCGTGTCGATTGTGTAGAATGGATGGTGTTGTAGTAGGACAAATAAATAATCTACATGAAAAGGAAAACAAATGCGGTGTCCACACGGTGAGTGCAAGAACAAGGGCGCGTGCCAGCAAAAACCAGTTCCCGGGGACACGTGTAAGCAGCAAGTTTGGACGGTGGCGCGGCGACGAGCACCGCCGCGTAGAGCGTCCGCCCGACCTCCGCGGAGCGATAGTGCGGGGCCGCGGTACGACATGATGCGCTACGTGAAGCGCATCGGCGTGCCTTCCAGCAACGGCTTCATCGACCACGTCACCGACGGCACGCAGTCGTACGTCTTGAAGTCGTGTGCAAAGACAAACGCCGACAACTTGATGTACGAGTATTTCACCGGCAAGTACCTGAACAATGTCATCCAGCGCCTTGATTTTACGTGTTTTCTGCAGACGTACGCCATGTACATGTACAAGTCCGAAGCGCTGTGGTACGAGGCGATGGCGCAGCCGCACCGGTTCGCCGGCAACCCGGTGTCCGCGGTCGCCACGCGCGTCACAAGGAACACGTTCGACTTTACACGCGCGTGTCGCATGCCGACCAAGGTGGCGGTACTGATCGAGTACATTAGCGGCAGCTCGCTCAAAAAACACGTCGAAACGCCGAACTGGGTGGAGAACAACCTCATCGAGGTGCTGCTCCAAATCTACATCCCTCTGTCGCTGCTCGCCGAAGAGTTCACGCACTACGACTTTCACACCGATAACGTCATGCTCGTCGCCAACGACACGCAACAGGTGTTCCGCTACACGTACAACAACGCGGAGATCGTGTTTAAATCGTGGTTCACGGCCAAAATCATCGATTACGGGCGGTGCTTCTTCAAAGACCCGACGCATGCCTCGCTCTGCTCGTCGTTTGTGTACAAGGGGGTGTGCAAGGCCAAGGAGTGTAACCGCGCGGAAAGCGGGAAGTGCGGCGACATTGTGGGGTTCGGCTGGCTGCGCAGCGAGGACGAGACGCATAACGCGGCCGACTACTACATCAACAGCACGTTGCCCAACAAAAGCCACGACTTGCGACTGCTTAAGATGTTGCACGCCCAAATGCTGCCGATGGTGGGGAAGCAGAGGAAAACGCGGTTGCTGCACGCCGTGCTGGGTAATGTGCTGTTCACGGACACGTACGGCACCGCACCCGCCGAATCCAACGGCACCCGCCAGATCCGCAACGTCCATGATGCGGCCACACAGCTCATCAATCTGTACCGGAAAATTAAGAATGTCTAACGCTGACGCTGAGGTAGTCATCATAAGCACCCGGCGTAATGAAACAATTTAAAGTTTTAATTTCATTTATCTCGTTAATACTGTCAAACAAATAACTAGCCTCGTCGGTTACAGTATGATGTTTTTCTACCTGTTCTCTGTAGTCGATTTGTCTTACTTCTTCATTCATGAATTGAGCTATCTTGTATAAACTGGTGTACTTTGTAATAAACGCTTGTTTTTCCGGTACATACAAGGATACTACGTTGAAGTTTTTACGAAGAAATTCAAATTCTTTCTCCATATACTTAAAACTTAGATTTCCATTTACTTTTCCACAAATATACAAAGCTGTTGCGAAACCACAGTCTTTAATATACAATGCTATTAAGGCTAATAGGAATTGAGTTTCAGTCATTGCACTGCAAAGCATAAGAATTGAATCTTGACCATTTTTCTTAAAGTTATACTCCAGTAAGCCATTCTCCAAATCTTTATCGTAAGTGTCTGAGTGTAAAAACGCAGTTAAACGATTTCTTTCACGTTCTACAAATTGGCACCCATATCCGTTAAAAATGATATCCGCAATGCTGTTTTTAGCGAAATTACTTTGAGTAGAAACGTCAAGTTGATAGATTTCTTTAAATTTTTTAATAGCTTTTTTTATATCTTTTTGTCTCTGGTCACGTAGATAATAAATATAAGTACCAATACCCACGGATCCAACCGTACCTACACCCGTCACATTACCTAACGTGCCACCGCCGCGCACACTACGGTGATGGGATCTTCGGCTGCGGTGTTTGGCAGAGCCGCGCTTCGATGAGCGGGGTGTCGATCGACGTTGTTTAACCTGGCGTTTGCTTCGTTTGATCGAGCGTCTACCCGTACTTTTTTTGACTTGTGCTTTTTTCGTCATGTGTGTTGTTTATCTAACACGGTAGATTTTTTTTGTCAAGCATGAGTGGATGGAGTAGTGCGATGAGTGGATTGATAAGGAAGTGGATGGAGTAGTAGTAGTTTCTCTCTTGGATAAATAATAAACAACGCGTGTGTGATGACGGACTACTTGTGTTACATACTGTCATCGTCCGACCACAAAAAAACATACGTCGGTATTACCAACAACCTCCACAGACGCTTACGTCAACACAACGGCGAAATATGCGGCGGCGCCAAGAGCACCAAACACGCGCGGCCGTGGAGCGTGGCCGCCACTATTACGGGGTTCAGAAGCCGCAGCGAGGCGCTCATGTTCGAGTGGGCCATGCACCACACGCGAGGAAAGGGCGGCGTCACCGGTCGCATGGCCAAACTACGACGCGTCATGACGCTAACCAAGTGGACGTCCCGCTCGCCGCCCGCCGCTGATGTGCCGCTCGTAGTCACGCACACGTTGACGCCGGTAGTAGTGCCCGTAGTCACGCACACGTTGACGCCGGTAGTAGTGCCCGTAGTCACGCACACGTTGACGCCAGTAGTAGTGCCGGTAAACACGCACTTGACGGCGTGCCTGTAGTCACGCACACGTTGACGCCGGTAGTAGTGCCCGTAGTCACGCACACGTTGACGCCAGTAGTAGTGCCCGTAAACACGCACTTGACGGCGTGCCCGTAGTCACGCACACGTTGTCACAATAAATGAGATTGTAAAGTGGATACTATTATTATTATTACGACGGGTGGTGTCTAGATTGGTCACTAGAAAAATGAAGAAAGTCGGTGATTTTACGCGCCGGCAGCGCTGTGGGGGCGCCTCGTTTCTTGCTCGCCGCCTTTTTAGCGACCGCGACAACGGCGCTGCTGCCGAACAACGTGTTTTGAACGCTACGCGCAAGAGCCGGTGTCACCGGTACCACCGCGCGCACCAGTCGGGGGGTCGTGGCGGGCTGCTCGATGCGATGGAAAATGGTGTCGAGGCGGCGCAGGCCCATGCGTCGACGATCGATCTCGCGCGATGCGTTGTCGAACAGCGTGGTCACAGAGGGAATGGGCAGCGGCGCCAACACCTTCTCCAGTCGCTGCTGCAGCTGGTTGCGCAGGTAGTACTCCAGGTCGATCTTCAGCCCCGTGTCCTGCACGAACTTGGGGTGCTCGGCGCGCTCGTAAATGTTGCTTTTCTTCGCGCCCTCCACGATAACATAAGGCACGCGGTCGCCGACGCGAGGAACACCGAACGAGTGTCGCGCCACCATGTTCTTGACCACCTGCACGTGCGGGTGGTGATCCGTCTGCAGGTCCTTGCGCAAACAGTTGCTGATCTGCAGCTCGCTCAGGTCCACCTGACGCTCCACCAGCCTGTTGATCTGCGCGCGCACGATCTCGTACGCCTCCAACGGCTTGCGGTCGCGCATGGTGGCGTTTAGAATCTGACGCATCGTGGTGCGCACCATGAGGCAGTTGTCGCGCCGCACCAGCGCCAGTCCCTTGGCGTCCAGCGCTGGCGCGTGATCCGGGTTGTCCTCGTACTTCATGCCCGCGTAGTGCTTCTTGCGGATGAGCAGGTACGGGCAGTACACCTTTTCAAATTCGAGAGACAGCACGTCGCGGAAGGTGGAGGTGCAGTGCTTCGCCGCGCGCGCCGCGATTTCGAACGCCGCGGGCACCGTGTCGACGCCGGGGAACTGCACCATGACGCTGTCCGTATCGCCGTAAATGACCGTGGCGCCGTAGTTGGTCTCCATGAACAGTTTGGTCTGCTGAATGAGCTCGCGACCGTTGTAGGTGGTGGCCACGGCAACGGGCATGCAGGGGAACATGCCGTGGTTCATGGCGCCGGTGAAGCCGTACACCGAGTTGCACGACACCTTGAGCGCCAACTGCTTGCCGTCGGCGAGCTTGTAGTCCAGCGAGCCCTTCTCGAACCGCTTCATCTCCTTCTTGCACGCCCGCCGCTCGTTCACCAGAAACTCCAGAATTTGGGGCAGGAGTCCCTTGTGATGCTCCTGGAAGGTCCAGACCTTGCCGGCGATGTCGTAGCGGCCGTACTTGGCGCCCTCCAGGTTGGCGTACTGCTCGTCGAGAACAATGGAGGAGAAGCACAAGTTGTACGCCTGCATGATGGACGGGTACAGTGAGGCGAAGTCTAGCGTGACGACGGGTCGCTCGTAGTAGCCGAGGACGGGCTCCAGCACGGTGGCGCCCTCGTACTCGGCGGCGGCGTCCCAGCCGACGCTGCAGAAGTTCATCACGTAGTCGCCGCGGAAGCAGTGGCGCGCGATGAGGTTGAAGGTCTTGATCTGCTGGCCGCGGCTGGAGATGTCGTTGAGGAGCGTGTAGGTGACTTGGGACATCTGCGCCATGTTGGGCAGCACGTTGATGCGGTCCATGAGGTAGAGGACGAGGTCGCAGTCCACCTGGCAGTAGAGCGCGATCGCCGCCCGGTGCGCCGAGGAGCACTCGTACATGCGGAAGAGTTTCCTGTAGTTGTCGGGCCCGCTGGCGTCCAGCGCTGGTTGGACGTGCGCGTACATGACCTCCTGCACCTCGTCCTGCGTTGCGTGGTCGTTGAGCAGCTCCACCATGCGTCCCAGAAGGTGCTGCGCGTCTTGCAGGTGCGCATGAATGAGTCCCGCCTTGCGCTCCGCGTCACTACCACCATCACCACTGCCCGCGTCCTCGCCTGCATCGTGATCATCTAAAACATCATCCAAAACATCATCCAAGACGTCCCGTCCGGTACTACCACCTGTAGGGCTGCCGCCGCGTTTAGGTGGTGGCTCGTGGGCGCAGGCCTGTAGAGTGTCTTCGCACTTCGCCAGACAGAGTTCACGGAGAGAGGCGAGGGTGGGGACAGCCGCTGCGTCCGCGAGCGCCAACACCTGGTCGGCGGACGCGCTGATCTTCTGGCATGCGCTGGTGGCCTGGTGCTCCACCCAGCCGGGGAAGTGCAGCACCACCTTGGAGTGCGCCGTGTCTCCCAGAAACTCTTTGCACACGTCGTCCAGTTTGTAGCTGCTCAACTTCTGGCTGGTTTTGACGTACTGGAACAGGTCCATTTGCAGTCGTCCGTGCATGGGGAACTCGCTGATCTCGTTCTGGCCCATTCCGGCGGAGGACACGTCGCGCGTTGCAAGTTTGCCGGCCTGGAACAAGAAGCGGCCGAGGTGGTAGAAGCGCGAGTAGTAAATGTTTTTCTGCTTGATGCGCTCCGCCTGTAGCAGCTCGTGTCTGGCGGCGAGGTACGCAAAGTCGAAGCCGGTGCCGTTGTACGACACAATCTGGTCGGGGTTTGCTCGCACCACGATCAAGTCCCTCCACGCGAGCAACAACTCCTCTTCCGTGCGGTAGCTCTCGATCATGATGCCGTCGACGGGGTCGCACGTGCCCAGCACCTGCATGACCTTGAGGCACGGGTGCTTGTCGCCGTAGCGCCAGAAGGTGGTGCCGATGAACGTGCACGCATCGCCAGGGTTCTTCGCCTCGGGGAACGACCGGTAGTCTGAACTCTGTACCTCAATGTCAACAGCTGCAATGATCAACGGAGCCAGTTGGTTCACGGTGACATGTTTCATCTCGCCGAAAGAACAGGTAGCCTCAATCTGCGAGACGGTCACACGGTTCTGCAGCGCGACGTCTTCGTACACGTCCACCTGTGCCCACCCGGACGGTGTGAGGCCGTGCGACGCCAGGAACTTTTCGGAGGCCTGCACCTTTGTCTCTGATACGATGAGTTTTTCACGTAATCCCATGAGAGACGAAGGCACCGGCTTCTTGTTGCTGAGCTTTTTGCGGTCGTCGGCCGACAGCTCGGAGGTGTTCTTGAGCCGCAGATTATGCAGGTCGATCAGCGCGGCCACGGCTCGGAGCGCGGAAATGTTGGCGACACAAATTCGCGCAAAGGTGAAGTTCCTGACTTGGGTAACATTGGTGGTGGACTCCGGGATCCAGCCGTAGACTTTTTTGCGTTGCACAAAGTCGACGGTGACTGCGTCGGTGCGTATTTCCCGGACAAGGTCAGCACAGAACCGGTTGATGAACGTTTTGTCGACGGTGCGAGTCATCTCGATGAAGAACCAGGGTCGGAATCCGGTGACGGCGACACATAGACTTTGTCCCACTGTGTTGATGCCGAAGACGTAGACGATGCAGGGTCCCTTGTTGTTGAAGAAGCGTCGGGTCGCCGCATCCTCTGTGCCGTGAGATTCGTATAGCGAGTTGGAGAAGAGCGACCGCACGTCCATGCCGCCGGTGGCGTTGCTGAGATCAAAGTCCGGCGCGGCACAGTTCTCCACACGCACTTCGAGAATCTGGAAGAGCAGCGGTGCCGCGACGGGGAAAAACACGTCGGGATCAGTGACGATTGCGGGTCGTATGTTCAGAACTTGTTGCATCGTGTGCGTGGAGTTTACGGGATGCGCATCTTCGGGGGCCTCAACGGCAGTAGTTACCTCAACCACAGCAGTAGTTACCTCAACCACAGCAGTAGTTACCTCAACCACAGCAGTAGTTACCTCAACCACAGCAGTAGTTACCTCAACCACGGCGTCGACCACGGGTTCAACTACAGCGTCGACCACAGTTTCGAGTTCGCGGAGTAAAGAACACAACTCGCACTGCGTCGGGTGAATGGTGGGGCAGTCCACAAGGGCTTTTATCCGGTATGTTTGTTGCCGAATTGAAAGTTCGGCGATGGCGCCGTATGTTGAATTGAAGTTGCGCCTGTTATTTATCGTATAGGGCAACGGCACGTCGTTCTCGCAGCTCGAACACCCAAGGATAAATGTACAGCCGTCGCGCTCCGCGTGTTTTTGCAAGAGTCCGTAGTAGTCGTGCGTAGATGCAGACGTGTACCCCGGGTTTCCAGGACACCCTTCAGCTTCCCCGGGATAGTGTCGAAAATAGCAACCGTTCCTCGCCTCGTCCGTGTTGCCGTTACCACTACCGTCGATCTCGCTTTCACTGCTGTCTGGCGCCACACTTCGTTTTGTGCCTGGTTTCTGGCAAACGACGAGGTATTTACCGCATGGCCTGCAAACGTAGTCTTTGCCCTGAATGGCGTTTTCGGGGAATATCAAAAACCCGTCCGTGGTAAACGCATACAAAGTCTCCATACGTTTTAGTTGTGACGACAATGAAGTAATGTTATTTTTTTCCCCCGTGTATAGAATAAATTTAAATCTTTTATTTATTTTTTTTTAATATAAACAAAAGAAATGGAGCACGTGATCCGCAGAGAGACTAATTGGCCGCTGACTCCGCTGTGCCCCCCCTGTGTCGAGTATTGTGTCGAAACCATGAGGATGTTTCCGACGCCTCCGGTGTTGGTTCGACAAAACGCGTATACTACTGTTGTGCCGCTCGTCGTCGACGTACCGACAACATGTGCGAATTGTGATGCGCGGCTGTCGCCCAAAGTTCATGATGTGCAAGAGTATGCACAGGTGGAACACGTGTTAAACAAACCCTTTTGATGTGGATCGGTGACTGCAACGCAGCTCGGTCCGGCGCATTTCCAGCATCTACACTCCTCTTTAGATTTCCATTGACCACCTTCTTTAGATGTCATTAGTTGACACGAATATGGGGCGTCTTCGTTTGCAGCATCTTTTGCACACCCGTATAACTTATCGCCATCGGGTTCGACAGGCTCATTGGGTTCTATGGGCTTATCCTTGTCGGTTACAATCGACACAATCGCAGAAGAAACGACGGTTAGCCATAAAACGCATACTATTGATAAAAGTATTATTACAATTAACATGAATGTTAGTTTATTTAATAGCGATATTAAAACATGTGTGAATAATTTTTTTTTGTAGTCAAATGGGGGGGGTTCGTGAGAGTGTGTGTGTGGGCGTAAGTGTGCATTTGTGGATTGTGAGTGCACGTTTCTTTTGACACACATGTTGACCCAGTGCGTGTTTTGTTTTTGTAACTTGGACGAGCAACATTATAATTC
>Ga0208720_1000174_pt1 | contig 17474 bp, 12 predicted proteins | sample LakMenEpi20Apr10_FD_150716 | JGI IMG/M metagenome (GOLD analysis project Ga0208720, IMG submission 150716) | Freshwater microbial communities from Lake Mendota, WI - 20APR2010 deep hole epilimnion (SPAdes) | ecosystem: Environmental > Aquatic > Freshwater > Lake > Epilimnion/Euphotic zone ...
GACCGGTGGTGTCGCTTCGCTCAACCACCGGCTACTCGCTTTGATGCCTCCGGCATCATTCTGTTACGGGATGTCTCTTTTTTGACTGCGACGAGTATATATGGCTTGATGACTTCGGCTTTAGCCTTCACGAAAGTTTCATTGTTTTGCAGGGGAAATATTCAAGCGGTTGTTTCATAATAAAAAAGTGATTCAACTTGTACGTGGATACTTCATAGGATATTGTCGCGATGAAATTCAGGCTGAAAGAGCAATTTCTAGTTGCTTTAGTAATATGTTCACTGGTGGGATGTTCGTCAGAGCCTTCCCGCTATGCCGCAACTGGTACAGTAACAATGGACGGTAAGCCCGCACCATTTGTTGTCGTCACTTTTCATGCCACATCAGGCGATGCCAAGGCAAGCGGCAGTGGCAAAACAGATGATCAAGGCAAGTTCACGGTGGGTGAAAATGGAAAAAATTCTGGATTTCAATCTGGAGAGTACAAAGTGACATTTTCACAGACTCTCGTCAAGGGCGTCCCTACTCTGGCTGGAAGTGGTGGAAAGCCAGAAGAAAAGATTGCTACAGAAAAGCAAGCTGTGGCAGATGAATATCGCAGTATCGAAAAAACTCCTGTCAGCGCGAAAATTGGCAGTGGCTCGAACGATTTCAAATTCGAAATCAAGTCCAGCAAGTAAGACTGGTCTTGATTGACTCAATTCCTTCACAGATGAAAAGGTAGATTCCATGATTCGTCGACGTAGCGGGTTTACTCTGATCGAACTATTGGTGGTTATCGCCATCATTGCCGTTCTGATTTCTTTGCTTCTTCCAGCCGTCCAATCGGCTCGCGAAGCAGCCAGACGTACACAGTGCGTCAATAATTTGAAGCAGCTTGGAATTGGTCTTCATAACGTACACACAACGGAAGAGCGTTTTCCTCCAGGCGCGAACGACAGTGGAGCCATGTGGTCTTCCTGGCTTGCTGCATACTTCGAACAATCCGCATTGAATTCTGCGATGTGGATTCTGCCAGAAAGTGGTAAGTGGGATGATGGTTCACAAGGGCCTGCTGGATCGAACGGAAACTGGGCTTCTCCAGATCCTGGATTCGCCAATGCCCGTATTGATGCTGTTGGAAATGTTGGTGGTGCGGCTGGCCCTGCAACTGAACGTTGTGTGGCGGCTTGCGAAGTCATGGTGAATGTTTTGCGTTGTCCATCGTCAGCACTTCCTGAGCACGTTTACGGGCCATCCTACGAAAACTGGATCGTTCAAAAGCGAGTTCCCTCCAACTATGCTGTGAATGGATCCGGCACATCTTTGCAATTTTACATGGACACGGACATGCTTAACGCAAATGGGGCTTTCCGCCTGGCACGGACCATCAGTGGTCAGGCACTTGGCGGTCGGCTTCGCATGAAGAACTTCCCAGACGGTCTATCGAACACGATTTTTATTGGTGAAGAACACTACACGCTGAAGTCCACGTATTCCGTATCGGAACTGGATCTTCAAGGCGTTAGTCGTCGTAAGGCTGTCTGGCAGTTTGGATCTGACAGTATCGACTGCTCCTATGGTATGAACGAAGCCTTCGGCAGCACCGGCGTGAAAATGAATCTTCGTTCGCCAGGTGCAACAGTCAACAGTGGTGCCGCGTTGGAAGCTTACATCGTCAGTTTTGGAAGTGCACACCCTGGTGGGGCCAACTTCCTGATGGGTGATGGCAGTGTCCGATTCATCAAGGAAAGCATCAGCCAGGCTACCTACAGCGCGCTTGGTACACGTGAGGGTGGTGAAGTGATCAGTGGTGATAGTTATTGATCACCTCCTGCCGTCTTGATTGACTATCGTTTGACAAGTCGCCCGAGTTGATTCTTTCGAATTGACTCGGGTGTTTCCTATCAGAAACCACGGATCCATCAATGGAGTTTCAAATGTGGAATCGTTCACGGTCAGGCTTGATCGCCATCGCTGCTCTGACGACCACAGCCGCAGTGGTTTATCTGATGATTGATTTTAAAGATGAAATGAAAATTACAGACTCGAAAAGTCTAAACCAGCCAATAAATCATGATCTCTCTTATGACATTGTTTTTACATCACGTACCGAAGCGACGAGCCTGGAACCGAAGTCTCCGGAGTCTGAACCATATCGTGAGCCCGTTCAGGTGCCATGGTCCGCAGGTCAAGGCCGTTTGAGATTGCTTGATCGCTACGGAAGACTTTTTGAACTGACTTGGGGACGAGTACTTCCAGATGGTGCGTCGATTGTCGATGTGATGAGCCCTTCGGTTTCACTTGACGGTAAACGCATTCTTTTTGCTGGGAGGAGCAGCACGAATCCACGTTGGAGGATTTACGAAATTCAATCGGATGGTTCCGGCCTGCGAAATCTGACCGGAGGACCTGACGATGCAGGATGTATTGCCATCCCTCCATTACGTTTCCGTGCCGATGGATCACGAATCTCTAATTCTGAGCGGATGCAGATCGATTACGACGACATCGACCCAACGGATCTAGGGCCTAACGGTTTCGCATTCGCCTCAAGCCGCTTACCCGACCTTGGTAGAGACCACAGCAGACGTGCGACACAAATCTGGACATGGGCTCCGCAAGCTAAATCTCCCCAAGCCATTACCGCAAACAGGAATAACGACCGTTGGCCTGTTCTGATTGGTGGCGACCAAATCCTTTTCAGTCTCTGGAGCCGCAATCGCGAGGCTGTGACAGCGGATCTATCTGAATTGAAACCGGTCTCAGCGGGTGGTGAATTTGCGACCCATCCGACCGATAACTGGATGGCAAGTGTGGTCATGACCAACGCGGCCCAATTTGGATATGCAATCAAGAGCGTTGAACCGGTCTGGCGTCCACGGCCATTGTTCAACGGCCGGATAGCGTTCATGACATCGACCAAACCAAACTCGCGATTGCGATTGGCTCAAGCAGACTGGGGATACATACGCACAGCTCCAAGCTCATTGCCTGCAGGTCAAGAATTGCCTTATGAGGGTGGTGCACAACTTTATTTTGGACCTGATCGAGATAAAGACGGCCGAGAATTGATAACAGGCTCTCCTTCAGCAGCACCCGATCATTCCGTTCTGTTTGCTGCCTCACCCAATTCTGCCACTCCTGCTTCGTTTGGCATTTACGAAGTCTCTGATGACTGGACATCCGCATCACCAGTACCGAAATTGATTTTTGATGACCCTGAACTTGTCGATAGTGAACCTGTTGCGATCTATACTCGTCGGTTTAATCCTGAGCCGAGACGAAATGAACCTCCAGTTGTCGAGGGTTACAAGCCTCCAAAAAGCATCAAACTTGTTTCAGGGGAGGAATATAAAGGCGCTATGGGGTATCTCGAAAATATTGCGATGAGTACAGCGATTCGCAACCCAATTCCGTGGCATGATCGGTCGAATGGAGTACAAATCGACCCACGTGACAACCCGCTTGTATCACCTCCTCCCAACGTCACTTCTGTGGCCGTTTATTCTGCAAATCGAGACCGCTTCGATCACCCTGATCAGCTGCGTGTGATCGGAAGCTTTGAAAAAACCTTGGTTTTGCCAGTCGTCGGCAAAGACGATTTTAGCGACTGGATACCAAGCGATCCACTTAAACCATCCGTACTCGTCGGTCAGGATGAAAATGGCAAGGTGGCCCGCTGGAAAGGCGTCTCTTCCAAAGACTATAGTGACCGCAATTATTTCGCTTACGCCGGCGACCACTACAGCGGAGTCGGTCCAAACAGCTACAATTATTGCAACGGTTGCCACACAGGCCATACGTATACTGTGGTTGATCCCAAAGAAAGAACCGGAAAATCGTGGAACAATTTATTGCCGAAATGACACCTGGCTGAAGCCGTTCATGAAAGAAATGGTTTCCCTTTGCAACCCCATCCAACCCAACCTGGTCGAGCAGTAGGGTGGGGTGAAGCCCACCCGCTTTAAGGGTGAAACATAGGTTATCGAGACAAACCCGTTTCGTAATAATGATTTAACCTGTTCAATATAGAGTTGTTACGAAGTATGGCGGGATGAATTCCGCCTGCTTCCATAACCCGGAAACCCTGAACTTCAGACCGGGCACTAGCAAGCCTTGGCCGTTGCCTGTAACTCTTGAAATTCCGAGCATTCTCTTCTCCGATCCTAAGCCAGCGGGGCGACCAGCAAACAACCGAACTCCTTGGGGAATTCGACAGATACCCGAGCATGAACAGCGCCTTGCTTATCATAGAACCGCTGGGTTCCACTCTGGGTAAATACACCCTCGTGCCATACATTCGGATGAATGTACAACCCCTGATTCCCACTGAAACGGAAGCAGACGAAGTGCTCTGGTAAAACGTCGTCGCCAGGCAGTGCCAAAGGAACAAAAAACGGCCGATTGTCCAGCGGGAAGAACATTTGCCCACCGTCCGGGTGATAATTGGCATGCCACAACATCATTTGCGAAGGAAGTCGCTCATGATCTTCCCTGGCATGCTCTGGCTCAGTGGAATAAGCCAGAATGTAGTGACCTCCAACAGCCTCGTTTCGGCCGTAAAGCAGGTCGCCTTTCCATTCGCTCACGAAGACGCCTTCCGTCGTACCACCCTGATCACCTGTATCCGCATCGACAGGCCGCTTCCCCACAGATGGCCATCGAACGATTTCCAGTACGCATTTGGATGGGTCGTCAACCAGGTAGCCATATCCAGCCAGTGAAGCGTCTGTCGCATCCACTACGGGCATGACAACTTTACGCAGATCTGGCGGCAATTGAGGATTCAGATAGTCGATGGGTGCTGCTGACTCTGGATTCATTTTATGGCCGTTAGCGAGAGTAGGAATTTGGTTGCAATCGAGATGGCCAATTAGAATCTGAAGCGATACTGAGTGAGGTGTTCATTAGGAAATCTCGAGACTCACCGCATCAATCTATAACATATCGCCTGTTTAATCATCCATGAAATTGCTTTGTTTATCGCCAGTATCGCAGATGTTTCCACTTGTCAAATTCACGAATTGTCGTAAAGTGCTTCAAAATAGCCAGGGAACAAGGCGAAATTCGGAGGCATGGCGGCACATGGTCCAGAGCCATAATCAGCATAAATCGACAATCTCAGTTGGCCCATTGATCGCGCTCTGTCTGGCGATTGTGGCCGGCTGTGCAGGCTCCATGGGCACCACAGCACGAAGCATGCTGACCAATGTTCGCGATAGCAAGGATCCGAACGCCCGCTATCAGGCTTATGTTAAACTTGGCAAGCCAAGAACTTACGATAATACAGAGCAGATGGTGGAGTCGATTACCGAACTCTCCAAGCGACTTGCTGACGGCAAAGAGCCACCCATCTCAAGAGCTGTCATCTGCCGATCTCTGGGCGACTTAAAACGCCCTGAGGCCAGAACTGCCCTCCTGAAAGCACTTGATGACGAGGACGACGAAGTTCGCGCCGAGGCCGCCAGAGCGATTGGCAAAGTTGGGCAGCCTGAGGACGCTGTTCTTCTGGCCCGGATGATGGCCATCGACACCACACATAATGGTCGAGTGGCTGCTGCCGAGGGATTGGCGAATCTGAACCCGAAGGATCCGCGAATCATGATCTCGCTTTCTGAGAATCTCAACAACGATGACCCTGCCATCAGGCTTGCTTCCTATCGTGCCTTGAAGCAGATCACCGGCGCAGACCCTGGAACAGACTCCAATGCCTGGCATGATTATCTGACGAACAACTTTGCTGGTTATGTCAACGACACGGCAGTCGCAAAATCGGCTGTAAAACCGCCCGTCTCTCCGAACGATAAGTCTGTCATGCCAGCCGGCTTGCCTGCCCAGACTCCAACTGCACCAGGCCGAGGAATTCTGAATCCATGATCACTCGACTGACCGGCAAGCTCGAAATCCTGAGCCTTGAAGAGGCTTACCTCACAGTCGGCCCGATCCAGCTGGCGGCTTTGATTTCAGAAGAAACTCGCCTGAGACTTCAAGGCCATGTCGGTGAAGAGGTTACGCTTTACACGATTTTTGATATTGAAGGCGGAGTGGGAGGTTCGCGCATGAGCCCTCGCCTGATCGGGTTTCAATCGCCGGTGGACCGCGAGTTTTTTGAGATCTTTACCTCAGTCGATGGTGTCGGTGTGCGTAAAGCCTTGCGGGCCATGACCAGGAGCGTGCGAGATCTGTCACGCATGATTCAGGATCAGGATGTCAAAGGGTTATCCACATTGCCCGGAATTGGCGAGGCCTTTGCGGAGCGGATTGTGGCGAAATTGAGACGCAAGGTGGCCCGATTCGCGCTCGGGGCAGAGGAAGGCGGAATCGGTGGTAAATCGTCCACTGCTAAGCCTGGACTGGTCTCAGCCGATGTGATTGAAGATGCCTTCAGGGCCCTGGTTTCATCGTTTGGCCATTCCGATGCGGATGCCCGTCGCATGATCGATATGGCACTTGCCGAGGAACGCCCGTTTGCAGATGCTGCGGAACTGCTGTCGGCCGTCTACCAGACAGAATCGAAACCGGCGGCTCCCAAAAAGTCTCCCAGAACCCGCAAATCTTGAATTCGAATGCTGTACATCTGGTCAAATGATTCCTGATCGGCTATCTTTAAATAAAGGCTGATCCGGCATGATGATTGGACAAAGATTCATCAGATCAAAATGACCTGACACCAGCCAGGCTTGCATTCAAGAATTTTCAAAATTGGATCGAAAGCAAGCTGCAAGAAGGATATTGCGATGCGCGAACGAAAAATCCAAGGCTCAGCCACCCCGGACAGCCCCATCACCAGCGGCCTTTCGTCGATCGCACCGGCATCACCCGACGAGGTTGTCAACGACAGCCTTAGGCCGACCCGATTGATGGACATGATTGGTCAAAAGGCCGTGGCCGACCGGTTGAGGGTTGCCCTTGAAGCCTGCCGGATTCGTGGGGAGGCTTTGCCTCATATCCTGTTCGACGGCCCTCCAGGGCTTGGCAAAACAACATTCGCAACCGTGCTGCATCATGAGCTTGGTGTGGAACTTGCGATGACCAGCGGCCCGGCTCTGGACAAGAAGGGCGATGTCATGCCCTTTCTGACCAACGCAATTGAAGGGTCAATTCTGTTTATCGACGAAATCCACCGGCTGCCCAAGTCCGTGGAGGAGTTCATCTATCCGGTGATGGAAGATTTTCGGGTCGATGTGGTGCTGGGTGAGGGGATCTCCGCACGAACGTTAAACCTTCCACTTAAGAAGTTTACAATTATTGGCGCCACCACTCGCAGCGGGATGCTGTCAAGCCCCCTCCGCGACCGGTTCCATATGCACGAGCACCTGGAATTTTATGACATTGAGGATCTGGCGCGAATTGTCACGATCAATGCAGCGAAGCTCAAAACGACGATCACACAGGAAGCGGCCATTGAACTGGCGCATCGAAGTCGAGGCACTCCAAGGCTGGCAAATGCCAGGCTGAGATGGGTCCGCGATTTTGCGACCGCCCGCGCCGATGGTGTTGTGACGGTTGAGATTGCGCGCGAAGCGCTGGAAATGCAGGAGATCGACCGCGAGGCACTCGACAAGCAGGATCGACGCTACCTGGAAGGCCTGATCAAAGTCTTCCACGGAGGACCTGCCGGAGTCGAGGCCTTGGCCGCCACTCTGGCTATCTCAGTCGATACTTTGGCCGACGAGGTCGAACCTTATTTACTCAGATCCCAGTTCATCATTCGCACCCCGAGAGGCCGATGTGCGACTCCTAAAGCTTATAAGCATCTAGGTATAAGGCAGCCTGCGAACAGGCCTTTGACGGGTGGGCCTGAAGGACTTTTCGGACTGATTTGAGGAATTTAGCGGCACAATCCGTGGAATTCGACGCCTAAACAGATTGAACTCTATCGACTTCACGTCGATAATGATTATATTGCCCCAGAACATGCCTCGCTGATTTGAGTCTCTCCATGAACTCCCGCCTTGTGATCGTCTCACTTCTGGTGTTGTCTGCGACCTTCATTGAAGGTCAATATTCCGTTTTCGCTGCTGATGACCCTAAAGCTCAGTTTACAAAAGAGTTTCAGTCACAGCTCAAGCCGTTCCTTGGCAATTATTGTTTGAGTTGTCATGGTTCAGAAAAGCCTAAAGCTGGCTTGAATCTGGCGAAATATGATTCTCCGGAATCACTTTTGAAAGATCGCAAGGTTTGGCAAAGGGCCGCCGAGCATGTGGCGAGTGGCGAAATGCCACCGGAAAAATCTCCTCAACCTGAACCAGCAGAAGCGGATACAATCGCTGGATGGATTGAGAATTTCCTTTCCAGTATTGAGTGCAAGCCGGAAGATCAAAGCCCTGGCCGAGTGACTTTACGCCGGCTCAACCGAGTGGAATATCGCAATACCGTGCGAGACCTGGTCGGCGTAGAGTACAAACCAACCGACGATTTCCCTTCCGACGACGTAGGTTATGGCTTTGACAACATCGGCGACGTTCTGACTCTTTCGACTGTCCTGATGGAAAAGTATTTCGATGCCGCCGAACAGATTGCCGACGAAGCCATCCTTGGAGAGATGAGGACGCATGGCCCGACCAAGTTGATCGACCTCGAAAAAGTCCAAGCTACAGAAGCGGTTAAGCCTTATGGCGAGGGCGGCAAGTATTTTATTTCGGCTGGATCGATCAGCTTCAAAGTCAAAGCCGATACGGCTGGCGATTACCGCCTGAAAGTTCGAGCCTGGGGCGATCAGGGTGGCAACGAACCCGCAAAAATGAAGATGAAACTTGACGGACTTTCGGAGACCATCGTCGATGTTCCGGCTGTGAGAACCAGCGCAGGCGATTACGAATCACTGGTGAAGATCACCAAGCCCGGCGAATTTCAGGCGAGTATTAGTTTTACGAACGACGCATATCTCGAAACCAAAGGCGATGTCAAAGGTTACGACCGAAACCTGATGGTCGAGACCGTTCAGTGGGCTGGCCCTGCGACCGTGAATCAGCCAAAGCCATCGGACTTTCACAAGCGAACTTTTGCCTGCCATCCCGATGGGAAGCATGCCGAGGACTGTCCGAAAAAGATCGTCACAAATCTGGCAGAACGAGCCTACAGGCGGCCCCCGAGAAGCGACGAAATTGGCCGACTGATGGATCTGTTCAGCTCTGCACGAAGGTCAGGCGAATCGTTTGAGTCGGGCGTCCAGTTGGCCCTCAAGGCGATCCTGATTTCTCCACACTTTTTGTTTAAGATTGAAGCGGATCCCAACTTCAAGTCAGAAGCGTCTGTACGGAAGCTCAACGATTATGAGCTGGCCACACGGCTCTCGTACTTCTTGCACAGTACCATGCCTGATCAAGAGTTATATCAATTAGCGAAGAGCGGGAAGCTGACTCAGGATGACAATCTGGAGAAGCAGGTCAAGCGGCTGCTGGCCAGTGCTCGAGTGGGCCAGTTTGTCGAGAATTTTGGGATGCAGTGGCTGCAACTACGCAACTTGCAAAACATTGTCTTTGATCGCAAGCGTTTTCCGCGTTACGACATCGACATTCGAAGAAATTTCATTTTGGAAACGCGTCAATATTTGACCCACGTGATTCGCGAAGATCGCAACGTTCTGGAACTTCTGGACTCCGACTACACGTTCGTAAACGACCAATTGGCCGGGTACTACGGCATCAAGGATGTCGAAGGCAAACAGTTCCGGAAAGTGACTTTAAAGGATGCCAATCGGGGCGGGCTTGTGACTCAGGCCAGCATTCTGGCTGTCACATCGAACCCGACCCGCACCAGTCCTGTGAAACGTGGTCGCTGGATTCTGGAACAGATTCTTGGGACCCCACCGCCTCCTCCACCACCCAACGTTCCTGAGCTAAAAGCTGAAGAAGCAGAGCTTTCCGGCACATTGCGGCAGAAGATGGAGCAGCATCGAAAAGATCCTGCATGTGCCACTTGCCACGCGAAGATGGATCCACTTGGCTTCGGCCTTGAAAATTTTGATGCCGTTGGGGCATGGCGGACTCTTGATGGGAAAGATAAGATCGACTCGTCAGGGGTACTTCCATCTGGCGAAAAATTTGCCGGGCCAGCCGAGCTCAAGAAAATCCTGATGTCCCGGAAGAAAGATTTTGTCCGGAACCTGGCTGAGAAAATGATGATCTATGGGTTGGGCCGTGGGCTTGACTCAACGGACCAGTGTGCTGTGGAAGAGATCGTAAAAGCTGTTGAGAAGGATGGATATCGATTCTCGCGGCTGGTGCTGGAAATTGTGCGTAGTGAACCGTTTGATAAACGCCTCACCTCTAAGGCAAAGCCATGATGATTCGCCCGCAACCGCTTTCCCGACGTACTGTTCTGCGTGGACTTGGCTCCGCATTCGCATTGCCCTGGCTGGAGTCGATGGGCGCTGCCCCTGAAGCCAAAGCGGCCACTGCCATGAAGGCCGCCCAAGGGGTTTCAAGTGCCAGCCCGACACGCATGGCGTTTTTCTACGTTCCCAACGGCGTACACATGCCAGACTGGCGTCCTGAAACGGCTGGGGCATTGACGAGTCTGCCAAAGACTTTGAAAGCCATCGAGCCATTTCGCGACCAGCTTTTGATCCTTTCCAACCTGACTCAAAATGGTGGACGCGACCTCGGTGATGGTCCCGGCGATCACGCCCGTGCCCTGGGAAGCTTTCTGACAGGAACCCATCCCGTAAAAACAGATGGAGCCAATATTCGGGCAGGAATTTCCGCCGATCAAGTGGCTGCCGATGCTCTGGGTCACCTGACGAAATTTCGATCCCTGGAAGTGGGTTGCGATCGCGGAGCACAGTCTGGAAACTGCGACAGCGGCTACTCCTGCGCCTATTCCTCGAACATTTCCTGGCGTTCGGAAACGGTTCCAAATCCGAAGGAAGTCAATCCGCGGATCGTCTTTGAACGGTTGTTCGGCGACTTAAATTCAGATCCATCTGACGTAAATGCCTGGCGCCGGAAACGGCACCGTCAGAGCATGATCGACTTCGTGCTGGAAGACGTCAATCGACTTCGCCCACGTTTGGCCTCAAACGATCAGCGCAAGGTAGATGAATATCTCAACTCTGTTCGTGAAGTCGAGTTACGGATTGCCCGCGCCAGCCAGCCCAAGCGAACCGATACCGATGGAACTCCTGACTTGCAATCCGTTTCCATGCCTTCGCCTGTTGGCATTCCGGGCGATTACAAAGAGCATATCAGGCTCTTGATGGATTTGATGGTCCTATCGTTCCAGACCGACCAGACCCGGATTTCCACCTTCATGTATGCCAATGAAGGATCAAACCGAAGCTATAACTTTATTGAAGTGCCAGAAGGCCACCATGACCTTTCGCACCACGGAAATGCTGCTGAAAAGCAGGCGAAGATTCAAAAAATCAACACGTTCCACATGGATCAGTTCGCCTATTTCCTTAACAAACTGAGATCAATTCAGGAAGGTGACGGCACTCTTCTGGATCACTCGATGATTGTTTACGGAAGCGGACTTGGCGACGGTAACCGCCACAACCACGATAACTTGCCGATTCTATTGGCAGGTGGTGGAAGCGGTTCACTGGTTTCTGGCCGCCACATTGAGTATCGTAACGATATGCCATTGAACAACCTGTTCCTATCCATGCTGGACAGGATGGGCGTGCCCGCCCAAGGCGTTGGTGACAGCACCGCCAGACTACATGATCTCGGCATGTAAGATGCTTTATGGTAAAAAGATAAGCTAATAAACTGGGTGGCATCAAAGTTTAACTTGATGCCACCCTGAATTTTTGATTCAGCTATTTACAATCTCGTCAGCCAGCTTCTTCAAATCGGCTTCAAGAGCGGCCAGTAAGCCTGCCGTTTTTGATTTGATCGTCGCCAGCCCATCCACAGGGGTTCCTGGTGGAACATCTGTTCTGGCAAATAGATAGAACTTGATTTTTGGCTCCGTTCCGGATGGTCGGACAGCGAATCGGACATCCGGCGCGTCGAGTTCAAACATCAGCAAGTCGCCGGACGGCTCTGGCAATGGCTGTTCGAATTGAGTTGGTTGTAAGATTTTGGTGATATGGCTGCTATAGTCGTCCAGTCGTACCATGTTCAGGCCAGCCACCATGGGAGGCGGAGTGGTGCGAAAACTGGTCATGATTTTCTGGATCAAAGCCGCTCCATCGCGACCTGTCAGAGTCAGATTAAAAGCCGACTGACCGTAATGACCAACCTCGAGGTATAGCGAATTCAGGTACTGCAACACACTCTCACCACGAGCTTTAAGCGTTGCAGCCATTTCTGCAAACAGGAGGGCGGCCACTGTGGCATCCTTGTCGCGGGCATAAGTCCCTTTGAGGTAACCGTGGGACTCCTCAAAGCCAAACAGGAAGTTCTCAGGGCCAGTTTCATCAATCGCCTTAGCGATCCATTTGAAGCCAACCAGAAGGTTGTTCACCACCTTCAGCCCAGCATTCCGATATAGGGCGGGAGCCATCGGAGTGGAGACCAATGTCGAAACCAAGTACTGATCAGGGCACAGTTTACCATTGGCTCGAGTCTGATGTAAAACGTATGCGGCCAACAGGACACCAATCGAATTTCCATCAATTGTCTGCCATTCACCCTGAGGGTCGCCGGTCACAGGCACAGCCGCTCCGATCCGGTCAGCGTCCGGGTCGCTGGCCAGCACAAGATCGGCTCCAGTGGCTTTGGCCTCCGCAATCGCGGCTTCCAAAGTCTTAGGAATTTCAGGGTTTGCCACATGTCCGGGAATTGTTGGAAAGTTTCCATCAGGAACACTTTGTGACGCCAGTAAATTCACTGAAGTGAAGTTCGCCAGCTTTAGAGCCGCCCCGACACTCGTTCCGCCCACACCATGCATAGGGGTGTAAACGATGGATAATTCCCGATCCGATCCGACGGATTCGCCCAAAACGGCCTTGAGATAGGCTTGATCCACATCCTGAGATGCCACCTTGATTCGGCCATCAGCCAGAGCCTGGTCGTAATCTGCCAAGGGGATGGGCTGGGTGGCCGAAGCGATTACGGCATCAATGATGGAGGAATCGTCGGGCGGAACGACTTGTGCGCCGTGCCCGTTATAACACTTGAACCCGTTGTCAGATGGTGGGTTATGTGATGCTGTGATCATAATCCCGCCATCACACTTAAAGTATCGCACAGCGAACGAAAGCAGTGGAGTGGATCGAAACGAGTCAAAAAGATAGACATCAAGACCTGCTGCAACAATCGCACAGGCACAGACTTTAGCGAATTCAGGGGAGTTGTGGCGCGTGTCGTGAGCGATCACCACAGAGAGTTTCCGGTTTTCGCCCTGATGCTTTTTGATCAGAAAATCCACCAGGCCGCGGGCACTTTCGGCCATGGTCCGATCGTTCAGGACATTCGTCCCCAAAGGGGCCATCAGGCCACGGCGGCCACCTGTGCCGAATTCGAGGACTTTATAAAACGCATCGTCGAGCTTTTTCCACTCGCCGCTGTCAATCGCAGATTCCAGTTGCGAGCGATACATAGAGAAGGCTTCAGAAGTAAGCCACTGGCGAATATTTTGTGCGGCCTCTGTGGAGAGTTGCTGATTTGTGACTGCCTCTGCAACCAGATCCAGCGCACGATCGAAATGATTTTGGGCCACAGTCGCCTATCCTTTTTGATATTTGATCAAATTGCGAATGGTGCGGAGTCACCTTGAAAACAGCCTCGGTGCTCATTCTTCAAGAGCCTAAAATACCTCAGTTTTGATGCTTTTGACTAGATGCAAGGCTTAAAAATCCACTGGTTACTGTGTCTAACGCTGCGGATCACAAGCACACCTATGATCATGGATTGATCGAAACGGGTTTGATATCAGGGCCAGACCGGTTTCAATTCAGACCAATCTTGTCGGAAAAAATCTTCTGGAAATCGAATGAATTTCAAAATTCTTTGGAATTGCACTTGATCAATCGTTAAAGATCGTTATTGTTAACAATGGCTTACAAACAAGTCCTTGCCAAAGTTACCAAAATCTCATTCAATGCCGGTTCATTGCGACTTCAAAACAATTTTATTAAAAGCTGTAAGGTGTTTTCTGTAAATGCTTTGCATGGATATTACGAAACGGAATGGCTGGGCTGGATTCGGTTTTGGCACGCTTTGTGCATTTTAGTTTTTCATCAAGCGGAGAAGTTCATCCACAAGGAAGCGGTGAACTTGCAATAGAAATTCTGAAGAAACCCGCCAGATCGAACGATGAGATATAGATCACATTGTCGGTTGTGGCGATCAAGCGGAATAGTCCAAGGATACGGGCGAGTCCGCCATAGATCGACGGGAGGTTCCATGTTTCGTTCCAAGAAGATGATCAAGCCGAGTATGGATCGTTTGGAAAACCGCCAGGTTATGGCTTCTGGTGGGCCATCCGACCAAGCTCAATATATGCTTGAGTTAATCAACGAAGCACGTACGAATCCAGCCGCTGCAACCGAGATGGTTATTGCGGAAGACAATGCCAATTTGAGCCTCACCATGGACTATTACGGTGAGGATCTGAACGCCGCAATCAGGCAAATCTCGCAGATTCCTCCCAAGCAACCGTTGGCCTGGAATGACAAGCTGGCGGCTTCAGCAATGATGCAAAGCCAGTATCAGGCTGACTCTGGGACCCAAACCCACAGTGGCCCAAACGGGATGGATCTGAATGCCCGAATGGCTGCCAAGGGTTATGATGGCGAAGTAAATTCCACCGAGAACGCCTTCGCTTATTCGAAGTCGGTCGATCATGCCATGCAAGCCTTCTTGCTCGACTGGGGCGTTGCTGACAAAGGTCACCGCCGCAACATTCTCCAAAACAACGTGGGCAACGATCAATCTTTCAACGAAGTTGGAGTCGGGATTGTCGCCACCACCAATAAAAATCTTGGTCCTTTGGTCATCACCCAGAATTTCGCCCGATCTTCCGCAAAACCAACGCCAAAGCTGCTTGGTGTGATCTTTAACGACTCCAATCGTAACAGCTTCTATACGCCTGGTGAAGGTGTGGATCAAGTTTTGATCCGCGCTCAAAACCTTGACACCAACGAGGTTTCCACCACGACCAACTGGGACTCCGGTGGTTATCAGATGGACCTCCAGCCTGGCCGGTATCGGATCAGTGCCCGCCGCGGCATGAAATCTCTGGGGGTTCAGAACGTTACGGTCAGCGATCAGAATGTAAAACTTGACTTTGTGGCCGATCCCGACAATTCGCCAACGGTGAGCGATAGCGGTCAGGAGTCCCCCAGCCCAAAAGGTCGAGTGGCCGTGTCATCGGCCTCCAAAGCAGCATTGAACGCTCTCGCGAACTCCACGCGGTTCGACAGCTCGGCGATTCGCAACTGGTCCACATGGAAGCCAAAAGGCTGAGCCAGAACTGACCTGAATTTGTAAAATTTGATCCCTCAATACGCCCTGACCTGTCAGGGCGTTTTTTTTCAAACCATTCTGAATCAAGCGATTGAAGTACATACAGCCGATGGTAGTTCCCGCTCAATTTCTTCCAGACGATATCCGAAACCAGGCCCCTGAATCGTCTCCAGGTTGACCTGGCCATCACGTCTTCGATACAAACCGTAATGGATCAACGCCTCAGGCTTCGAAGCATCTGGATAAAACTGCATTCCATTGGTTTCAACTCCCATGATCGTTCCTGAATGAGCCGCCAGAAGGCAATGGGGAATCTGGGCCAGCATTGGATTCGTTAAATCCTGCACCATCAGTGTCATTCCATGCGCCTTGGCCCAAGCCTGAGAGAGTAAGGCGCCGGTCTGGGTTTTACAGGTTTTCAAGGCAACACCTGTCCACCCAAGCGATCGGCCCAGTCTGATCAAATGCCAGTCGTGTGCTGATTCATCCATGAACAGTGGCTTGCGGGCTGATACGCTGCGCACGTCTAGCCTATGCTCCTCAAGTTCATACGGGAACGGCTGTTCCACGTATAAAATCATCCCGGAAATGCGTGGATGTTCGATCACCAGTCGGTCGAGAATTTCGCAGACATAGGCTGGATCATGCACCGTGCAATTGAAATCGGTCGTAAGCCAGTCGCAGCCTAGTTCTATGGCCATCTTGCCCACTGTCACAAGCCTGTCATAATCCCAAACGGGATCATCGCCCCTAAGCTTGATTTTCAAGCACTTCAAGCCGTCGGTTTTGATCCAGTCAGCCAGCAGGACAGGGTATCCGTCGTTTGGCTCCGTTCCGGTCAGTTCTTCTGGTGTCACAGGATCTTTACCACCCACCAAGTGCCAAGCTGGCAGAGACTTGGGTGGACTTTTCAGCAGATAATCGACTGGATATTTTCCGACAAATGAAACACTTGAATCTTCGGCTGGTTGGAGATAGGCCGATAGGTCGCGATTCATCCACTGGTCGTTGTAAGTGCTGTAAGTGGGCACACCGTGAGCTATTCCATAGGCATCGTGCAGGGCCAGATCGAATGCTGAGCAGCAGACCAGCGCTGCCAGCCAAGGCATAGGCTCTTCGCCAACTTCAGCGCGAGCTTGATTTAAATCCTGCCAAAGCGATTTCAAAGGCCCGTTCTGGAACCCATAACCCACTTCCATCGGGTGTCCATATTCATGGAATTCAGACCATGCCTGAACCAGCGATTTGCAGAATTCGATAAGCACGTCGTGCCTTAACGCATAGGATAGTACGCTTGGCCAAACCCACTGCACTGAAAGTGGCGTTTCGCCCCAGCCAGTCGCAGAACGGCCGTCGCGTGTAACGACATCCATTTTCACTCGGGCGCAGGTGACTTCCGTAGTGATTTCAGGCCCGAATTTCAAGGGCATTCTGGTTTTGATTGGTAGTAGATAAAGGGCACTGCCGTGAGCCTTAATGTCTGTGTTTTTCGATCCGCTCATGAGCTGAGACCTTCTTGATATGGTTGTTTTTTTTGTCGACCAGTCGCCAGTGTGACAAATCCAATAAGCTGTAACAAGTCAATCGTCTCATAAGATTCGTGTGGGATCTCGCTCTTCGATGATTTGATCGCTAGAATACCACAATACTCACAGGAAAAAGGTGGAAACAACATGATCACTCTACTCGTTACTTTGGCAATTTCCGTCGCCTTGCCCCCCGACCCGGTCACTGGGTTCGCTCAGGCCATTGTGGTTCCAGCCGACTCCTCCCTGATCCACACCATTCAGGTTTTTCCTGAAGCCACTGGCGACATGTTCACCCAGACTTCCAGCGCTCTCAATCGGCTGGCCGCTTTGACCGGTGGCCTGGATCGCATCGTGCGTCTGCATGGAATTGTGGCCCCCCAAGTCGACGAACATCAACTTTTGGAATCCCTAAAAAAGAGCTTTCCCGAACCACGTCGCCGACCGGCCCTGACTTTGATTCGAAGCCAGATTGAACTTCCCGGCGCACTTCTGGCGTTCGATGCTGTAGTCATTTCGACTGGAGGAGGTGGCCAAACGGCTGTATTGCCGCCCGGCGGACGAATTGATATTTCTGGCCAAGCTGAAAAGGCCGATGGGACGC
>Ga0208720_1000177_pt1 | contig 17453 bp, 11 predicted proteins | sample LakMenEpi20Apr10_FD_150716 | JGI IMG/M metagenome (GOLD analysis project Ga0208720, IMG submission 150716) | Freshwater microbial communities from Lake Mendota, WI - 20APR2010 deep hole epilimnion (SPAdes) | ecosystem: Environmental > Aquatic > Freshwater > Lake > Epilimnion/Euphotic zone ...
GTTCGTTCGAGACGCCGTCGTTAGGGCTGGCCACAGCCATATACCAATGACCAGAAGTAGTCCGGCTGTAAAACTCGCAATCAGGAGTTTGGAGGTGATCCAGGATTTAATCATTTTCAATATCGCGACACGATTTCCAGGTGATATTTTATTTCGAAGATTTGGCCTTATCAGCAGCGGATTGGCCAGCCGGCTCGGTGATCACGTGAGACTTATTCACGTCAAGTCCAGCGTGATCGGAAATGATTCCGGATGGCCAGAAAATTCGCGCCTTTACAATGGGCGACTTTTCGCCAAGTCCAATCAATAATCGCCGATCGTTGACCGATAGCATGCTGCCACCGCCTTTAACCTGTCTGCTTAGGAGCCGACCAGGCTCCAACTCAATTTCAACACGGGTATTAATGGCATCCGTATTCGACTTTGTGCCCTTCAGGTCAAGCCTGATCCAGTGATTCTTGACAGCAGGCGTATCGTTGCGAAGAATAGAAGGTGCGGAATCCTTATGGTTCACCACGATGTCAATATCACCATCGTTATCCAAGTCTCCAAACGCAGCGCCTCGGCCCACATGGCCGGTCTCGAAATAAGGACCTACATCGCGAGTTGCAATCCGGAATTTACGTTTCCTGCGTTCAGCCGCACCAACTCCAGTGTTTTTTACGACATAATCTTTCCCGGCCACTGGAATATTGGCCCAAATGAGAGGCAATTGTTCGTATGGAACACCGGCCCGATTGCTATCCACATGGCCATTGGTCACGAAACAGTCAGGCCAGGAGTCGTTGTCAAAATCCATCAAAGCACACCCCCAGCCCACCATTGGCATACTGTCCGTCGCCAGTCCTACGAACGTCGTAATGTCATAAAATCCATTGTTGTTCATATTCTGATATAAAGTGTTATATTCGTTTGCAAAATTGGTCACAAAAAGGTCCATATTGCCATCTCCATCAAAATCTTCGGCATCCAGGCCCATCCCAGACTGGGCTTGGCCTTTGATGTCGAAGGCTGCTCCCGAAAATTCGGTGGCGTCCTCAAATGTTCCATCGCCTTTATTCAGGAATAGAAAATTGGGGTTCATGTCATTCGCGACATAGATATCGACCTTGCCATCTCCATTTAAATCGGCTGTCACCACTCCAAATCCATGTCCATCGCTGCGTCCAACACCTGCCTCTTTGGCAACATCGGTGAACGTACCATTTCCATTGTTTCGATAAAGCAGGTGGGAGACCGTTCGAATCGACCTTGGTGAGCAGTAATACCTGAGTTTACTCTCTGTATCGCCACAGAAAACATCATCGGTTTTTAAGTCCCACTGGCCATAATTCGAGACATAAATATCGAGATCTCCATCGTTGTCGAAATCAAGCATCGCGCCGCCACTACTGAAATAATTGCCTGACTTGATGCCGGCCTTTTCTGTGATATCTTCAAATACTCCTTTGCCGTTATTGCGATAAAGCCGATTGTCTTCATAAGTTGCCAGAAACAGATCCGGGTCACCATCTTTGTCGATATCACCCGTGATCGCACCATGACTGAACCCACGATAACCGAGTCCTGATACGGCCGTCAGGTCCTGGAATTTGCCGTTCCCAAGATTTTTGTAAAACTTATTCGACGGAGCCTTTGACTTATCCACAGGCAAGGGGCAGTTGGTCAGGAAATAGAGGTCGAGGAGTCCATCTCCATCGGCGTCGAACATGGCCACGCCCGATCCGTTGGCGGTTGGGAAATATCGTTTTTCATCCATCCCCGAGACGTGAACGAAGTCGATCCCAGATTCTTTGGTAATCTCTGTAAATCTAAAAGGGCTCGGCTCTTGAGCCGTTTTGGGGGTCAGGCTGGAGGTGTCGGTGGGGCCTGAAAGCCTGTCTCCGACCACTTTGGACGAGGCTTTTTTCGTTGCCGATGCGACAGATTTATTCGAACTCTCGGCAGTTTTTGTCGCAACGGATGAAGCTGAGGAGGATGGTTTGGAGGTCTCGGCCGGGTTGGATGAACCGCCCGCTCCACATCCTGTGGAAGAAATCAAGCTTGCACACAAGGCTATGGATACAAGAAACTTGTGAAATTTGACTGCGCCAGTGGTCTGCGAAATCACAGGATGAATCCGATTTTTCATGGAAACAGCTCGAAATGTCTGGGGCAGGATGAGGTTTAGGTCGTGCGGGTGATCATTTCTATTATAGTCAAAAGTGCGGCCAATGACCATCCTCTGGATTTGGTGAAAACTGAGGTGTTCGAACTCGCCGATTTGAACCATAATCGGGCACTTGCAGACGAAATACATGGGGAATGGAGTTCCAGCATGAATCCGAACCGTCCGAAACTCAGCGTTGTGATCGCGGCCGTAAACGGGCCAGAAGTGCTTAGCCAGACACTGAATGCGATCGACAAACTTCCTGAACGGGGGCAGATCGAAGTTGTCGTCGTGGGAACTGAGGCTGTGAACGCTCAGTCGGTTGTGAACGGTCGCCCTGAAAGCTGTCGGGTCATTCTGGGGGGACGGCTCACAGACGGCATCCCAAGGCTCCGATATGCCGGCGTGATGGCTGCCAAAGGCGAACTTATCGCCATTGTGGAAGATCATGTGGATGTGGATAAAAATTGGGCCTCCACGATTTTTCAAGTCATGGAGGATCCCTCAATCTCTGCTGTGGGTGGACGTGTTGATGCTGGTCAGGATGGATGGGTAAACTGGGGTGTTTTTCTGGCCGATTACGCCCGATACATTGGTCCAGTGGAGGAGGGTGATCATGCCGACTTACCCGGCAACAATATCGCATATCGAAGCGAGGCCTTGTTGGCACATGCCGATTCCCTCGCGGAAGGCAAATGGGAAAGCTGGGTCAATGCAAAACTGGTTGGAGAAGGGCATCGACTGGTCTCTACAAATCATATGGTGGTAAGGCATTGCAAGCGATTCAAGCTGGCCGAGTTCTTGAGGCTAAGGTGGCACTTCGGCAGGTCATATGCCGGGATGAGAATCGCTGATCTGGGGCCTCTCAAGCGAATTGTCTATGGTGTGGGATCAACGATCCTGCCAGTCATGTTGACAGTTCGGGCCACTCGACTTTTATCCACCCGCGATATCCCACGGTTTAAACTCGCAAAATGCTGGCCATTAATCGCAATGGTGATGACCGTCGGGGCGGCTGGAGAGTGCTTCGGATATCTGTTTGGGCCAGGGCGGAGCCTGGAGCAAGTCCGATGAGTTTAAGCGAAATTTCAAATACAAGATTTCACTATGATTTATCGGTATTGGTGACCCCTACAAAGAGTGGTGGGAGCCTGTGCAAGCTGGCTGGCTCGCTGTTGCGCCATCTCAGCCATTATTCAACCACACAATTGGTTGTGGTTGTTCCGGAATCGCAACGATCCGAGCGACTTTTGAGTTTGCTCTCGGAATTAAAATTGCGTGGAGTCGAGTTGATCATCATTCCTGTCGATCAGCAAAAGCCTTCGGATGTACCGAATTGGAGGGCTTTGGCCTATCAGTCTGCCAAAGGACGAATTTGCGTCTTTCTGGAAGATAATGCTGTGGTTGAGGCTGGCTGGTGTGAGGCCTGGAGGGAGTCGTGCAATCAAAATGAGTGGACCATCGCCAGTGGGCTGGTCAGACCTGATTCTGAACGCATGACAAAAATCGCCACCGGTGTTTTCTTCTGCGAATATGGCTTGTTCATGCCGGCTGAATACGACCGGAAAATCCACCCTTTAAATCGGGTTGCCGGAAACCATTGGGCCGTGAATCGAGAATTTGTTCCATTTGATGGCGATTTGAATGCGATTGATGAGCATGACTGGGTCCAGAAATATGCATCGAAATCAAGCCTGCCATATTGGAACGAATCTGCATTGGTGAAATGCGATCGTGAAATTAAATTTAAGGCAGCTTTTATGGAACGGGCCTGTCAAGGATTTCATTATGGCCGCGGTCAGGCTAAAAATGCAGGCTGGATAAGGCGAGCAAAAATGGTTCACGGTGGGCCTGGTATTATTGCAATTCAATTGGCCCGATTGTTTTATGTGATCGCTCAGAGAAGGTCAGAAGTCAGGCTTTTTGCAACTTCATTGCCCTGGACGGTGGGTCTGATCAAGGCCTGGAGTCTGGCTGAATGGGCTGGCTGGACCACCGGTTCCATGGAGTCGCTTTTCCAGCGAAACCTCCAGAACAGGGCCAAAAATCAAAGCCAGATTGCGAATGATCCAACTGCTTTCAATGCAGGTGTCATAGGTACGGATGAAATGGCCGGGGTTAGCTTTACCGTTCCCGACTCGGGCAGCCTTGACTGTGGCGAAAAGCCCAGACTGAAGTCGCAGCGCGTGGCTTAATATAATCTGCCAGCCCCAAACGGTGTGCGTGAAAATTCCCTGCCAGGGTGGGGCGTTGAAAATCATGCAATAGATGACAGAAAACTTGTTGGGCAGCCAGCCTGCAAAATAAAGTCCAACGTGCGGTTCTCGGGTCAGGCTGGTGCGATTAGGGGTAAGAAAAACAGCCTTACCACCATCGCTCAGCAACCTTCCAGCCTCTTGAAATACCTCTGATTGCCCCTCGACATGTTCGATCATGTCGCCTCCATGTATCCATTGAAACTGCTGGTCATCAAATGGAGTCTGTTCCGCATTGCCGCAGACCAGTTTCATGTCGGCGAAACCGGATTCATCAAGCCTCTTTCTGGCCAGAATCAGCCAACGCATGGCGATATCAAGACCTGTGACTTGCATTTCAGGGGCCATTGATTTTGCTTTGATCATCGCGCTGCCTGTCCCGCAACCGATATCAAGCAGGTTTAGTTCAAATTTCACATTTTTTGAGTTTTCTATGCTGAGATCATTTAATGAGAATCCTGAATGATTCAGAATGTGATGCATTTGCCGTTCCACAGACTCTGGATTCAGCTCTGGGCAGTGCATCTGATAATAATATTGGATAAGTTCGAGAAAACTCTTTTGATGGAATTGATTGGCGAGATCGTCTGCAATCCGTGAATCTTTTTCATTCCCGCAATATGGATCATCGGCTATCCGAAAATCAGGAATTCCCAAGCGAACCGGATAGGTTTTTCCACATTGGCATACGACATTGAGTTCATGAATGTCAGGCCAGGTAAGGATTTTCTTGCAATCAAGGCATTTGAGATCGACTGGCATCCTTTTTTATGCAATCCGGTTACGCATAACAACTCAGCGGCGTTTGGGAGTTGGACCGAGTTCGAGCCAGGCGGTGACCACTCTGCCGACTGCGGCCATGCTCTCGCCCGAGCAGCGTTCTGGGACATCGTCCACGGTGTGCCAGGCAGGATAGTCGAAATCAATGATGTCGGCGGTTGGAATTCCAGCTTGATTGAGAGGGATGTGGTCGTCCAGAACGGCTGGGCCGACTCGCTTGCGGAATCGTCGTTCGCCAAGCTTTTCGGCAGCATCCCAAATCTCGCGAACCACTTTGGGAGCATATTCCAGGCTATATTGTTCCTGAGTGATCATCAAATCCTTATCGGCGACCATGTCTAACACAAGTCCGGCTTCATAATCCCATTTCCGCGTCTTTTTTTCGGCCAGATACTGGCGGGCAAAGTGGCGTGAACCAAGAAAATAATCGCCCTTGTCTCCATAGACCAGCTCTTCGCCATCGAAAAGCACAAGATCAACGCCCCACTCGGTTTCCATCTTGGGAAGGTGGTTTGCGATCTCCATCAGAAGAGCGACTCCCGAGGCTCCGTCGTTGGCCCCTATGAATCTGCCACGACGTTTGTCTGGGTCAGTTTCTTCGTCAGGGAATGGGCGGGTGTCATAATGGGCACTCAGGAGAATTCTACGCGTACGTTCTGGCTTCCACGAACCGATCAGGTTCACCATGTTTTTGCGTTCGCGGCTCGCAGGATCGATACCGATGAAGGGTTGATCCACGATCGTCAGCCCATTTTTCTTGAAGTGCTCTGCCACCATCAGGCGTTGACGTTCGTTGGCAGCCGAACCGGCAGTACGTGGGCCGATGGCACAAATGTCTTTAAGATATTGATAGGCTCGTCCGCCGTCGATTGCGGCTGGCTTTAATGTCCCAGTTTTTTGAGTGGTCTGTCCTTCAACGGGTTGCATACTTTTTTCACCCGTCATGACAAAGCAAAGGCCAAGAATGATCAGGCCCGATGCGATGATGCCAGTTCGATAACCTGTAAGATGTGTACTGGTGCGATTTTTCATGACTTCAGACATCCTTGTGCCGCCATCTGGTTTGAGACTATTTTTTTCGGATATCAAACGGCTTCAGCAGACCTGCTTGAACAGGTTGAGCAAAGATTCCACCGGTAGGCCAACCACATTTGACCATGTCCCTGAAAGCGTGGTCACGATCGGGTCATTGTCCTGAACTCCGTAAGCGCCCGCTTTACCAGCCCATAGTCCTGACTCAAGATACGCCAGACGCTCGGCATCGGTCAATGGCCGCATCCGAATCAGGCTAGTTTCGACAAAGCTGAACCACTTGCTTGAACCAGCATTCATGAGACACACGCCGGTATGAATCGCAATATTCCGGCCCTCCTGAAGTCTCAGCATCCGTTCGGCATCGGCCCTGTCAATGGGCTTGTTGAGTGCCAGCCCGTCAAGGTCGCCTGCCGTGTCAGCAGCGAGAATCCAGCCATTTGTTGTCGCCCTGGCCACATCCCAGGCCTTATTCCAGGCAAGTTGCGAGACATAATGCCGAACATCCTGATCCACTAATGGCTCCGGCTCTTCATAATTCGAGGGCTGGACATCAAATTGAAGTCCATGCTGCGTCATGAGTTGAGCGCGTCTGGGCGACGCGCTGGCCAGGATCAGAGGTGTCGGCTGGATGATCGGCATCGAGGTCGATTTTCTATCCAAAAATGACGATTGAAATCGCGATTCGAACTTAATCCTAACAAATCCGGGCCGATCAAGCGAGTATTTGAAAACTTATGGTGATTTCTGAGTGAATATACTCGACCGGGGTCTTGGGTTGTGTTAGATTTCGGATTCCATCCTCGCTCCCTCCCAAAGTTTCGGAGACTCTTCCAAGTGCAATCTTTTCTGTCAAAGCTTTTGGCTCGACTTCGGATCGTCTCTGTTCTGGGGCAATTCTGTTTCCTGATCTCGTTACAGGCTCAAGGCTTGAGTCCTCAGGAAGCAGCTAAACGCATGACCTTGCCAGAAGGCTTTGAGGTCAATGTTTTTGCGTCGGAACCTGAGATCAGGCAGCCAGTTGCATCATGCTGGGACCACAAGGGGCGACTCTGGGTGATCGAGTACTTGCAGTACCCAGTCCCAGAGGGTTTAAAGCCTTTGACAGTTGATGTTTACCTGCGGACAGAGTATGACAGGATCCCTGAGCCTCCTCCCAGGGGGCCTCGTGGTAAAGACAGAATTAAAATTCTTGAAGATACAGACGGTGATGGCAAAGCCGATAAAGTGACCACGTTTCTGGAAGGTTTGAATCTGGCCAGTGCGATTGCGGTGGGGTACGACGGCGTTTTTGTTGGTCAGGCCCCTTATTTACTGCACTATTCAGACAAAAATCATGACGATAAGCCGGACGGTGATCCTGAGGTGCTTCTCAAAGGATTTGGACTCCAAGACGCGCACGCCGTAGTCAATTCACTTGCCTGGGGGCCTGACGGATGGCTTTATGGGGCACAGGGTTCCACTGTCACGGCCCGGATTCAAGGGGTAGAATTTCAGCAGGGCATTTGGAGGTATCATTTTCCTACCAAACGCTTTGAGTTGTTTGCGGAAGGTGGTGGGAACACCTGGGGCCTCGACTTCGACAAATCAGGCCAAGCCTTTGGCTCTTCAAATGGTGGATTCATCACGTTCCACATGACTCAGGGCGGAAATTACTGGAAAGGATTTTCCAAACACGGGCCACTTCATAACCCCTATTCTTATGGTTATTTCGATTGCATACCCTACGACGGCAGCAAGAAAGGCGGGCACGTCACGCCTGGTGGAATCTTCTATCGGGGTGCTGCGTTTCCATCCGAATTTCAAGACGCATTTATCGGCGGAAATCTTCTCTCCAACACGGTTTACTGGCACAAGATCAAGCCAGTCGGTTCTACCTATGGTGGCTCGTTTGGTGGTACCTTGATTCAGGCCAACGACCCGTGGTTTAGACCTATTGATCTCCTGACAGGGCCTGATGATGCGGTTTATGTGGTGGATTGGTACGATAAACGGGCGAGTCACCTTGATCCGCGTGACAACTGGGATAAATCCAACGGCCGGATCTATCGCATCGCTCCCAAGGGGACTAAACCAGCTGTAAAGTATGATCTGACAAAAGAGTCGGTCGAACAACTCGTCGCGCGACTCGACCAGCCACACCCATTTTTTGCCCGTCAGGCGCTGGAAGAACTCCTGTTTCGTAACGACTCGAAAATTGCCACCTCTCTGGCTGAAAGCCTGTTCTTTGAGACGGATCGAAACCAGGAGTCTAAACTCAACCGCCTATGGGCGTTAGGTGCCATGGGCTTGCACGACAAAACATTGATCATGGAACTTCTCGAGCATCCATCGGCTCCGATCCGCGAATGGACAATCCGCTTTCTCGGCAATGATAATCTGCTCACTCGCGCCCTGGCAGATAAGTTGGAGGATCTGGCTTCTGACGAAAAGTCGCCTGCTGTGCGACTTCAGTTGGCTGCAAGTTGCCGTAGGTGGCCAACTGGTATGATGTTACCAATTCTTGACAAGCTGACGGCCCATGACGAAGATGCCAAAGACGGCTTCATTCCGCTCACAATTTGGTGGACCGTTCAGCACCACTTCCTGGAATTGCCAGAGGTCATGATGGAGTGGCTCGGCGGGTCGTCCGTCCGCAACCGGCCGCTGGTACGCGATACGCTGATGCCTCGTCTGGCCCGAATGATGACCGCGCAAGCCAATACGGAATCATGGCTTAGGCTAAATCAGCTTTATGAGCTTGGAACCATTTCGGAGCAAGCGGTCATTGCGAAGGAGATCGAGCAGGGGGCATCGTTACCGGCTTCGAAACAATTGCCTGAAGCTTGGAAAAAGCGATTGGGAGAGGCTTCCGAATCGGCTGGTACAGATACTCCGATGTTTCGTGCTGCACTCAAGTTCGGCCAGGACAAAGCCGTACTGAGAGCGACTGGGCTGGTCTTGAATCCAGCCACTCCGATCGCCACCCGTCGGGGCTTGCTGGGCGGAGTGACTGCCTCCAAGTCTGAAAATACAGGGGCTGTGCTTGAGAAATTGCTTCACGATCCGCAGACTCCCGTGGCCTTGACAGGCGATGTCCTGACGGCTTTGGCAGGTGTGAGGAACGATGCGATTGCCGAATTGCTGTTGCAAAAGTACCCAGACTGGTCGGCCGATCTTCAGCAGAAAGTGGTGGCCACCTTGGCGACCCGTCCAGCCTGGGCGTTGAGTTTACTGAAGGCGATCGAGTCAGGTAAAGTTCAGAAGACTCAGCTTTCATCAGCGCAAGCTCAGGGCATAGATCGACTTGGAGATAAGGCACTATCAGCGCGTCTGGAGCAGATCTGGGGGCGACCACTTCGGCCTACGAGTGAATCGAGGGTACGCCGGATTGCGGAAATCCGAGGCGTTTTACCAGAAGGTGATAAGGGCGTGGCTCTGAGGGGCAAGGAAGTTTTCAAGAAGAATTGTGCGACATGTCACCAGCTATTTGGAGATGGGATGGCACTTGGTCCGGAATTGAACGGGGCCGATAGGGGCAACCTCGATTTCCTTCTCACGAGCATTGTCGACCCTAGTTCGCAGGTGCGTGGAGAGTATCAATCCGTTCAGGTGGCCCTGAAGGACGGGCGAGTTCTGCACGGCCTTCTGGCTGACAGGTCGGATTCGGTTGTGAGTGTAATTGATGCTGCTCGGCAGATCACAAAAGTGCCTAAAGGCGAGGTGGAAGAGATGAAGGTTTCAGAGGTTTCTCTGATGCCTGAAGGGATACTTGACAAGCTCTCTGACACGGAGATTCGCGACCTCTTTCGCTACCTCCAAAGCCCATCTCCACCTTTGCCCTGACCGCGATTTGCAAGGCCATTTGCAAGAAATGTCAAAAGATCGCTGGCATGATTCGGTTTCATGTCTTATGCCTACTTGACCAAATGGCCTTGAAAAGAGTAGGTTATCAGTATCACAAGAACAAATTCAGGTTGGTGATTTCGTATCCGTTCCTGAACGTTCTTGATCATCCTTCAGATCTCGCTCAATTCATCTTGAAAAATCAGAAAAAAGCGATGTCCAACGACGCCACAAAGCCATCGGACGAGTCTTTGCAACCCCAAGTGGAATCCGAATCAGCACCGGAAGCAACTCCACCTGAACCTTGGACGCCCGAACGCGTCGTGGAATGGAACAACTATTACAACATTTATGTTGCCATAGGCTTGCTTGTTCTGGTGGTTGTGAATAGTTTGAACCTGTTTGAGGAAAGTGCGATTTTCGCCAGCCTCCGCTCAGGTGAAATCACGCTCAGCAAAGGCTTTCCGGAAACCACTGATACCCTTTCCTACACCAGCGAAGGCCAGCGGTGGGTAAATCTGGGCTGGATGTTTGACACCATCAGTGCAGCCTCATTTCGGCTCGGTAAATCATTTGCCGCCCCTGAAAAAGCCGACCAATATGGCGCCTCTGCTGTGACCATCGTACATGCCATCGTTCGCCTGTTGACCTTTCTGATTCTTCTCTCGATTGGCAAAACCAAGCAGGGTTTATGGGGACGCAGCCTCCTGCTCGGATTGGCTGTGATCATGGGCCTCGGGGCCGGAGTGGTCGGTACCGACCTTTGGGGCGTTTTCTTCCTCTCCTTACTCCTGCGATTCATGTTCCTCGCCACAGACAAAGGCCGTTCCTGGGCGTTTTGGGCAATCCCTGCGATTTTCCCGTTCTGGGTGAATTTTGATGCCTCCGCCGGATTTGGACTTCTCTTGACGATCGGCTGGGGAATCGGCCTGATCATCGGTGGGAAGAAGTTCAGCCCCGCTTTTACGCCTTCAAAAATTGCCCCGATTATTGGGGCGTCCATCGCTGCCTGCCTGATCAACCCATGGACCATTCATGCCTTTGGGGCCATGTTCCGAATTGCAAATCAATACACATTGATACCAGGTGGCCTGTTCGGATCGATTCAAATCAAAGATCCTGATGTTCGTAACGCGTTTCTTCTCAGGCTCTTATCGCTGATCATCATCGGAGCTGTCACATTTTGGCTCAACATGGATCGGTTCAGGATTGATCGTCTGCTGGTTTTCATTTTTGCGAGCCTTGGCTTTGTCATCTGGATGCGCTACAACGGCGAATTCGCTCTGGTTCTCGCCGTGATTGTCGGCTTGAACATGGAAGAATGGTTTGCCGATTCGTTTGGTTCTGAAGGGCATCTTGGTTGGAAATGGGCGGCATTTTCGATCGGTGGCCGTGGGGTCACGATCCTCGTTCTGTTCGGGCTGGCCGCTCAACATATTACCGGATATGGATTGTCGGAAGGTGCTGCCACATTTGGTCTTGGATTTAATCCAGATCGTTACGCATTCGAAGCTGCTGACTTCGTGAAAGAGTCTAAACTCAGTGGTCAGGTCTTCAACTGGAACTCAGCTCAGGGCGACATGTTGCTGTGGCGTGCCTATCCTGGACGAAAAACGTTTCTTGACGATCGCCGCAACCTTTTCACGGAATCGATTCGCACTGAAAGAGATCTGCTGAGAGCTGCCTTGCGCGATGACGATTCCACAGTCTGGCGTCCCATTCTCGATAAATATGGGATCACAGCCGTGATGGTTCAGGCCATGACCACCTCGTTCACTGAAGAGAGTGCCTTGAAGACACTTTCAAGGCTGAATCAAAGCGTAAACTGGATTCCAATTTATGATGATGGAGTGGTTGCAATCTTTGGTCGTTCGGATGCGAAAGCGGAAGATCTGGCGTATTTCAAAGCGAATCGGCTCGATGCTGATCGGATTGTTTACTCCAGCGAAGACAAACTTCCTGCTTTCGACCGCCCACCATCGTCTGCCAGCGTACTTGACAAAGTGATTGCCACCAAAGCACTTGGGATGGTTCAGCCGCATGCTCAGGCGGCTTATCGACGCTTGAACGAGCCAGGCAAAACGGCTGACCCGAATGTCCGGACATTACCATCACCTGCAGAATGCATTTCAGCCATTCGTGAAGCCAGGCGAGCGATTGCGAAAAAGCCTGACCAGACACAACCTTACCGGATTCTGGCGGAAGCCTATCGGGCGCTGCATTCACAGGAGTTGGCTCTCTATTCGGGAGTGAAGCTGGAGCCAGCCAATGTGGCCCAGATTTCGATGATGCAGGCTGGCCCTACGCCGTTAGGTTTGCGATTTCGGCAAAGAGTTGCAGCTGTTCACTTTGCGATCGAGACATCGCCTGCACCAGTCTCTCAGGTAGAGCGCGAATATCTTGCTGCACTGCATGGTGAGATGGGTCAATTGATGCTTCTGGCCAATGCCGTGGATGTGGCCCGCGAACATCTGCGGAAAGCTCTTGAGATTAACCCTGAGACGGAAAACGCTGCCGAACGAAGGGCTCAGGTCGCCCAGCTTGATCAGGCGTACGAGCAGATGGAAACGGATATGAACTCGCTCAGCCTTGAGGAGCAGGCCAACGCATCGGTACGTATCAACCGTGCCCTGTCGATCGGGCTTGTAAATCAGGCTTTGACGGACTTGCGTGAAGCTGAGGCCACAGGCTCCAGCCCTGATACGATTCTGCCCGTTCTCATCGACCTCTACTGCCAGTTGGGCATGCCGGATCAGGCCATTCCTTTGATTGGGAATACAGGGACGAAGTCGATGGAAACTTCAGCAGGGCTCTCGACATATCGCCAGGGTCTTGTGAGTGCTTTGCTTGGAGACTATCCCGGAGCGTTCGTGGGCTGGGGGAATGAATCGATTCCAGTGGCCCAACTCGATGAAATGCGTCGAGGCCTGATGGCTGGTCAAATGTGGATGCTTGGCGAACTGGGGGCTGCGACCCGCACCTTCATGGAGATGCCAGACCAGGGGCGGGCCGTTGCTTCGCGACTTTTTGAACTCGGTCTGGTTCAGCTTGAAGGTGGATTGCCAAAAGCTGCGACTGAATCGTTCACCAAAGCTCTGACTCGTGAGCCTCAGGCCGAATTTGGACCGATTGCGCGATACTACCTCGAAAAACTCGGCAAGCCATTTGCTGAAGTCAAGAAGCCATCTGATGTTGCGGCACCGACTGTGCCAGTGACAGCACCGGTTCTAGTACCCAGCGGTGCAGTTCCAACCAATCCAGTGAAACCTTCTGTGGTGGATCCAGCCAAGCCCAAGCCCTGATTTTGGATCATGAAACGCTTGACCGAAATCCACTGATGACCGATAATCTTTGTATCTGGATGCTATCCTCAAACATAAAGGGTGAATGGTCCGCCTCGTTCACTCATGATTGATCCGCCGATCACTTGAAAGGTAAGAAACGACATGGCCTCTAAGTCGTTGGCAGGCAAGCCGAGAAAAGTCGTTCCGAAGATCATGGCTGTGATTCATGCTGACGGCTGCACAGGCTGCGAAGCATGCATCGAGGTCTGTCCGGTCGAGTGCATTTACAAAGTGCCAGGCGAGGATTTTGCGTCGGTTCAAGGTTGGTGTGATATCGACCTTGATCGGTGCATTGGATGCAAGCACTGTGCTCAGGTTTGCCCTTGGGATGCCATCGACATGGTTCCAACCCAGGACGTTGCCCTCCACGTTGCTTTCAAAGGTGGTCCTCCAGAATATGTTGAGCGACACTGGGATGACCTTGTCGATGTGGCTCACCGCAATGCAGAAGTCTTGGTCACAGGCAAAAAATAAGCGAATCACCAGCCTTCATGGAACTTGATTCGTCAACTCGATTGTCTACAAAAACCTCATCCGCTCGCCTTGCATCTGATCACGGAGTTCGATAATTCATGGCTCGCAAGCATCTTCTCGGTCTCTTGGCCCTCACAGCCTGGGCGAATTCAGCAATTTCTGCTGATCAGGCACCAACTTCAGGCAACTATCAAGTTCAATTTCCTGACGTTTCGAAAATTCAGGATCAGCCTTTTGAAGTGCAGGTTCCCAAGGGCCTTCCTCTCTTGACACCCAATGCGGTTGTACCGGCTTCAAATCCTCTGACGGCTGGAAAAATCGAGCTTGGAAAACAGCTCTACTTCGATCCTCGCGTCTCTGCCAATGGAACCGTCAGCTGCGCTACCTGCCATAATCCTGAAAAGGGCTGGGCTGATGGTCAGAAATTAACAATCGGAATTGGTGGTGCCGTTAACGGCAGGAACTCTCCTACGGTTTTGAATAGTGTTTACAGCAAAAACCTTTTCTGGGACGGCCGTGCTGCTTCGCTTGAAGCTCAAAGTCAAGGCCCACCTCAGGCTGCGACGGAAATGGGCAAGCAAACCCATGAGCAAATCATCGATCGTCTGAACACCATTCCAGGATACAAGGCTCAATTTGCCAAAGTGTTCGGTACGGACGTCACTCTCGATGGTTTTGCCAAAGCGATTGCATCGTTCGAGCGTACCGCTTTGTCCGGCAACTCCGCTTACGACAAATACGCCACAGGCGACTTCAAGGCTCTTAACGAATCCGCCAAACGTGGAATGATTCTGTTCGGCCTTCGTCTCGACCAGGAAGATGAATTTCAGCCTGAAAACGTGACGTTGAAGAAAGCCAATTGCACAAGTTGCCACTTGGGCACGAATTTCTCTGACGACCAATTCCACAATTTGGGTGTTGGGGCTGATAAAGAAGGCAAATTGGCTGACCTTGGTCGATGGGTTGCCGAAGCCATCGGTGCCAAAAACACGGCCAGCATTGGTGCTTTCAAAACTCCAACCGTTCGTGACGTGACCCGTACGGCTCCTTACATGCACGATGGTAGCGAAGCCACCCTCGAAGCTGTTGTGGAATACTATAATAAGGGTGGGATCGCGAACCCTTACCTGAGCAAAGACATCAAGCCTTTGAACCTGACGGATCAAGAGAAAAAAGATCTTGTTGAGTTCATGAAAGCTCTTGATGGTGAAGTGATTCCAGTCGCTCTTCCGAAGCTCCCAGCCGGTCCAGATGGGGTTTCGCCTGATCCCCGTGCGGCTTTGGAAGTTCCGACACCTCCAAAAGCGGCTTCTTTGAAATCCAATCCTCATGCCTTGATCAAAGGCGAGTAAATCTGCTGTGAGCCCACAGGCCCATCTTGATTCCAAGCTGATTGAAACAAAAACCGTCGACGATAAAGTCGGCGGTTTTTTCCTATGCATGGCACGTCTGTGGCCGATGCTTTGCCTTTTAGGGCTCCTTCTCGTCTTTCACGGGCAGGCTTTATTGGCAAGCCGCCAGTATGGTTTTCGTGATGCTGCGCACTTTTACTATCCATTGAACGAGCGGGTTCAAATGGAGTGGGACGCTGGCCGATGGCCTCTTTGGGAGCCTGAGGAAAACGGCGGAATGCCGCTTGTAGGGAATCCCACAGCAGCCGTCTTTTACCCATTCAAAATCATCTTTTTTCTGATGCCTTATCCTTGGGCTGCCAAGGCTTATATTGTTTTTCACCAAGTGGTCTGTCTGGCCAGCATGTGGTTGCTGGCCAAAGGCATTGGGCAATCCCGAATGGCTTGTTGGCTGGCGTCCGTAACCTACGCCTTTGGGGTACCGGTTGTCTATCAATATTGCAATGTCATCTTCCTGATCGGAGCCGCCTGGCTGCCTCTCGGCTTGCTGGCTGGTTGGCGATGGATCGACCGGGGCGGGATTAAAAATCTGTGTGGACTGGCCGTAGTCCTTGCCCTTCAGATACTTGGAGGCGATCCGCAAGTCGGATATCTCACGCTGCTTTGCCTGTTTGGACTCGCATTCTGGAACGGACTCACGGATCGTGGCCGAACTCGTCTCTCGCATGTTTTTCATCCGATTTCTTTATTGCTTATCATGATTCTCATGACTGCCGGAACCATCGTGGCAGCTCACTTACCCATGCCACCACGTCAGTTACGAATCGGCGAGATTGGCACAATCAGGAAACTCGCCTTCAGCCGAAACTTTTGGCAAATGATCGGTTGGCTATTAGTCGGACTAGTGATTCTGAATGGTTGGAGAAGGACCTGGCGAGTCACCCCCATGCCCCGAAAATTCATCGGACTGGGCTTGGCTACCCTGCTTGGAGCCGGATTAACGGCCGTTCAGCTGATTCCTGTCTTTGAATATAGCGCACTCTCCGTCAGGTCTGCAGCAGAAGGGCCTCACGATATATACCCATTTAGTGTAGAGCCTTACCGGTTTTTAGAATTCATCTGGCCGCATCTCTTCGGAACCGCCACCACCGCAAACCGTTCCTGGCTCATGCTCCTTCCGCCATTGAATAACCACAAGCAGTGGGTTCCTTCGCTTTATCATGGCCTTCCAGCATTCATCCTTGCTATATCAGTGTTTGGGTTCCGAAAGGTTGATTCGCGTACGAAAGCCGTTTCCGCACTGCTCGTGATCAGCGTGGTGGGTGCTCTTGGTGAATTTACTGGGCCTTTATGGCTATTGAGGCGAATACCGAGTCTTGATGCTGCGGCTTTTGTCGGTCGGGCGGATTCGACCGAAGAGTCGGCCTTGCGGCTGGATGGTTTTCCGCGTGATGGTGACGGCGGTTTTTACTGGCTCCTTGCCGAGCTTTTTCCAGGCTTTAGGACGTTCCGATATCCTGCAAAACTTCTCACTTTCACATCACTTAGTCTGGGATTATTGGCTGGACTTGCATGGGACTTTCGAGCCGATGAACGCTTGCGGAGAAGATTGCGAAACTCCTGTATGCTCATCGCTTTACTGGGATTCGTCGGCCTGATAGGGGTGGCGATAGAGCAGGGGGCAATCCTCAAATGGATGAACGATCATCCTGTATCACAAGCCTCGATTTATGGTCCTTTACTGGCGGATGAGGCTCTGCTTCAGACGGTTCTAAGTTTGCTGCAAAGCGTTGTGGTGGTTGCATTATTCTTCTGGCTGTTCCGCAGGATGGAACGGCAGAGATGGGTGATTCCTGCATTCTGCCTGTTGGTCGCTGCCGACCTGGCCTGGGCCAATTCTAGACACGTTCGGATGGTTCCTCAAAGCCTCTTTGAAGGTAAATCCAAGGTGGTGAAGCTGATCGAAGAGGCTGAAAAACTGGACCCAACTCCAGGCGGAATTTACCGGGTGCATCGTATGCCGATCTGGAACCCTCCAGGCTGGAATCTGAAGGGTTCTGACGACCGTGTTCGAGACTTTGTAGAATGGGAGCGATCCACCATTCAGCCCAAATATGGGATCACTCAGGGCATTCAGTACACGATCACAGAAGGCACAACTGAGCTATATGATTATTGGTGGTTTTTTGGCCCTTTCCTGCGCAAATTTACTCCAGAAACGGCTAGATCTTTGAACGCCAAG
>Ga0208720_1000179_pt1 | contig 17338 bp, 11 predicted proteins | sample LakMenEpi20Apr10_FD_150716 | JGI IMG/M metagenome (GOLD analysis project Ga0208720, IMG submission 150716) | Freshwater microbial communities from Lake Mendota, WI - 20APR2010 deep hole epilimnion (SPAdes) | ecosystem: Environmental > Aquatic > Freshwater > Lake > Epilimnion/Euphotic zone ...
ACTTACAATGAAAGCAGGCGACGAGATTCGAACTCGTGACGTCCAGCTTGGGAAGCTGGCATTCTACCGCTGAATTACGCCTGCGTGTTCCTTATAATGCCTCATACAACGTGTACTGTCAAGACGAAACTCGCCAAGGAATTAACGACTCCAATACTTGACTCTGTCAAAAATATGACTATCATAGGATTCATGAGTGATGAAAAGGTCGAAATTCTTCGTAGGCATCGTATTCAAATCACGGCCCAGCGGCTGGCGGTCCTGCGGGCTGTCTCGAATTGGCCACACTGCACTGCCGACGTTGTTGCGGAAAAGGTCCGTTCCGAAATTGGGGCTATCTCTCGACAGGCGGTCTATGACGTCTTAGGTGTTCTGGTCGACAAGGGCATCATTCGACGAATCGAACCCGCTGGCTCCCCAGCACTTTACGAAGATCGGGTTGGCGACAATCATCACCACCTGATTTGTCGCAAATGTGGTAAAACGGTCGACGTAAATTGCTCTTCCGGAAAGACTCCCTGCCTCACACCCGACGAGAAGATGGGCTACGAGGTCGATGAAGCGGAACTGATATTTTGGGGCACTTGCCCAGAATGCCTTCCGGCAAATCAGAGTCGTGCCAACAAGTAAAAACCTCAAACCTCGAACTGATCCATCTACATCATCATTGCCAGCATCCCACCCATTTTCAGGAACAAATCCATGTCAGAAACCGCAAGCAAATGTCCGTTCCATCAATCCTCAAGTACAGGTACGACAAACCGTGACTGGTGGCCTAATGAACTCAAACTCGAAATTTTGCACCAGCATTCCCCCCATTCCAATCCGATGGGAGCGAACTTTAATTACCCCAAAGAGTTCGAAAGTCTCGATCTTGAGTCCGTGAAAAAAGACCTCGCGTCGCTCATGACCGACTCGCAAGACTGGTGGCCTGCAGACTTTGGCCACTATGGCCCTTTATTCGTTCGCATGGCATGGCACAGCGCAGGCACCTATCGAACCGGCGATGGTCGAGGTGGTGCGGGAAGAGGTCAGCAGCGTTTTGCGCCTCTCAATAGCTGGCCGGATAATGTCAGCCTCGACAAAGCTCGCAGGCTTATCTGGCCTATCAAGCAAAAATATGGTCGGAAGATTTCATGGGCTGACCTGATCATCCTGACCGGCAACGTCGCTCTCGAAACCATGGGATTCAAGCCCTTCGGATTCGGAGGCGGTCGTGAAGACGTCTGGGAATCTGATCAAGATGTCTATTGGGGATCCGAGACGACCTGGCTGGGCGACAACCGCTATAAAGACGACCGCAATCTCGAAAATCCACTTGCAGCCGTGCAGATGGGCCTGATTTATGTGAACCCGGAAGGCCCAAATGGGGAGCCTGATCCAGTCGCATCCGCTCGGGATATTCGCGAAACCTTTGCCCGTATGGCCATGGACGACGCTGAAACCGTTGCTCTCATCGCAGGCGGCCACACTTTTGGAAAGACCCATGGGGCAGGATCAGCGTCGCATGTCGGTCCTGAACCTGATGCAGCAAGCCTGGATGAACAAGGGCTGGGATGGAAAAGCAGCTTTGGTACAGGCAAGGGCCCTGACGCCATAACCAGTGGCCTGGAAGTGACTTGGACCACAACTCCTACGAAGTGGAGCAACGACTATTTCCAGAATCTGTTCCAATATGAATGGGAGCTGACCACAAGCCCGGCCGGCGCTCACCAATGGGTGGCCAAGGATGCGGAAGCGACCATCCCCCATGCTTTCGACCCGTCAAAGAAGATCCTGCCGACCATGCTCACTACAGATCTGGCCCTGAGATTTGATCCAGCTTACGAGAAGATTTCTCGTCATTTTATGGAAAATCCCGACCAGTTCGCCGACGCTTTCGCCCGAGCCTGGTTCAAATTGACCCACCGCGATATGGGCCCACGCGCTCGTTATCTCGGCCCCGAAGTACCCTCAGAAGTCCTCATCTGGCAGGATCCAATCGCATCGCCCGATCACAAGTTGATTGATGAACAGGATATTGCATCTCTTAAGACGATTGTATTAAGTGCTGGTCTCACTGTTGCAGAACTGGTTTCCACAGCGTGGGCGTCAGCCTCCACTTTTCGAGGTTCCGACAAACGCGGAGGTGCGAACGGAGCCCGTATTCGGCTCGCTCCTCAAAAGGATTGGGAAGTCAACCAGCCTGCCCAACTGGCAAAGGTTCTCGAGACTCTGGAACGCATTCAGGCCCAGTTCAATAGCAATCAGACCGGCGACAAGCAGGTTTCTCTAGCAGACTTGATCGTTCTGGCAGGCAGTGCAGCCATCGAACAAGCTTCGAAAAACGCCGGTTTAAGCGTGACTGTTCCGTTCTCTCCAGGCCGGATGGACGCTTCATCCGAACAGACCGATGTGGCTTCTTTCTCGGTGCTAGAACCGATCGCCGACGGGTTCCGTAATTATCTGAAGGGTAAATACACAGTTTCGGCTGAATCTCTACTCATTGATAAAGCGCAATTACTGACCCTCTCCGCACCTGAAATGACAGTTCTCGTGGGCGGCTTGCGGGCTCTGAATTCAAGCGTCAAAGCCTCGCAGAACGGTGTATTCACAAATCGCCCAGAGGTTCTGACCAATGACTTCTTCGTAAATCTGCTGGACATGGGCACAGAGTGGAAAGCGGTTTCAGATGAAGCCGATTTGTTCGAAGGCCGCGATCGCAAAACCGGTGCAGTCAAGTGGACCGGCACACGCGTCGATCTGATCTTTGGCTCGAACGCCCAACTTCGCGCATTGGCTGAAGTGTACGGGAGTTCCGATGCCCATGAAAAGTTCGTTCATGACTTCATCAATGCGTGGAACAAAGTGATGAACCTGGATCGATTCGACCTCAATTGACGCAGATATCAGAATAAATCGAGAGAACGACCGGAACCAGCGGACGGCTTATGACCACCGCTGGTCCAATTTTCATCATCGAGCCAGATTCGTACGCCCTGCCCTACCCTCGACCGATTGAATGATTTGTAACGCATATTCAGGACAAGAAAAGTTCGAGAGGCCCCTAACATCGAAATTACTGATGAATTTAGACGCTCCCATCGACGAGACCCTAGCGGAAACTCAAGCAGTTGAGCTCCCTAAAGCGATGAATTTACTAGGTTCCAGTCCACTGAATTGAACAATCCTTTGACTTGAATCGTAATAGATCATGCCAACATATGTCTCCAAATCACAGCATGCATCCAATCACGCTTGCCTTTGCTCTTGAAGAACCACATAATGGATAAGCAAGGGCATTGCAGTCACGAATCGAATCCAAAGAGCACACGATGGAGTAGGTCGATGAAAGCTCGGAAAAATTCACGAAGGTTTCCTCTCGGCTTGGATAATCTCGAAGACCGCGCACTGATGGCCGCACCTGTGCTTGCAGTGATTCCAAATGCGCAAGTCCCTGCATCAAAAACTTTTATGCTTCCTGTGACCGCCACAGACTCAGACGGCGATCCGTTGACTTACACCGTGACATCTGATAACGGAACGGTCCTTTCAACGGTTCGAACCGGGCACCCCTATCTGAAAATGTCGGTCGCTAATTACGGCGATATGATCTTTCAACTCTTCGATGACATCGCACCAACGACAGTCAATACGATAGCTGGCCTGGCCAACAACGGGGCCTATAATGGATTAATCTTTCACCGGGTGATTCAGAATTTCATGATTCAAGGTGGCGATCCGAATGGGACTGGCACCGGTAGTCTACTTGGCTCTTCTCAGTTTAATGATGAGTTTTCACCTGAAGCGATTTTCTCAGGGACTGGCCAACTGGCCATGGCGAATTCAGGAAAAGACACCAACGGATCGCAATTTTTTATCACCAGCGGACCTCAACGATTCCTCGATTTTAATCACGCCATCTTCGGACAGCTGGTTCGTGGTTTCGATGTTCAGCAAGCCATCAGCGCAGTACCGGTCAATGGGAGTTCCAAGCCATTGACATCCGTCGTAATCACATCGATGTCATTGGTCAATAACACAACAGACAGTGTGATACAGCTTAAATCGACAGGTGTCGGAACCACTCGTTTCACAGTCACCGTTTCCGATGGTAAAGGCGGCACGGACTCGAAAACATTTACAGCCACCAGCGCAACAGATACAACCAACGATCCACCGATCCTTGGGCCTGTAACTAATCAGGTGACATACACTAATACATCTTTAAATATCAATCTCTCGGCTTTCGACTACGAAAATAACCCACTGACTTATGCAGCACAATTTGCGGACGCAACGCCATCCGGCACATTTAATATCACTGGCAATGTGGTGACAGTCACTCCAAATACCGGGTATAAAGGAACGTTTGGATTTTATGTTGGTGTCAAAGAAACAAGTGCCACAACACGCGGAAGCACCTCATCGCCATGGGATCTGCAAGGCATTCAAATTACGGTAGGAGATCCATTTACGATTGCAACACAGGCAGTAAATACCCAGGAAGGTGCAACTCTCTCAAATACAGTCATTTCAAAGTTTACACCCCTGAAGCCAAAGTCTGCCGCAAGCTACACCGCTACAATTGATTGGGGCGATGGCAGAATGGATAACGGAGTTGTGACCGCAGTGGGCGACGGTTCATATACTGTCAAAGGCACCGGTTTTTATCAGAAATACGGCACTTACCCAATCGCAATCACTGTCAAAGACAATATTGACAATGTTTCGATCTCAGGATCCACCACCGCAACCATTACCGATGCACCAGTTTCAGTTCTTTTCGTAACACCTGTCCGACCCAGTGGATCAGGCGTGATTAATGGAACTTTGGCTGAGATTACCGATAATAATCCGGCAGGGCTTGCTTCAGATCTCTCCGCTTCAATCAGTTGGGGCGATGGAACTTCTTCCTCAGGTACAATTACGAAGCTGAATGGCAAATTTCTTGTCAGTGGATCAAAAACATACTCGTCCTTCGGAAGTTTCACGATCAGCGTAACGGCAAATAGCTCTGGTAACCAAACGGCATCCGGCTCTGGTTCCATTAATATCGCAAATGCAGCCCCGGTTTTCTCAGCATTGGACAATCAGTCGGTCATCGTCGGCCGTCCTCTGGTTTTTCAAGCCAAAGCCACAGACTCTGACATCTGGCAAACATTAAATTATCAATTGGCCGCAAACTCCCCAACTTTTGTAAGCATTCAGCCAGATACAGGAAACATCACGGTAGGAGCAAATGCACCTCTAGGTAGTTATACCTTGACCGTGATTGCAAACGATAACGGTTCTCCTTCGCAATCCACCCAGAAATCAGTCCAGATACTTGTTGCGGAACCGTTTACAATCGCCACTCAGCCCGTAAATTCCCAAGAAGGCACATCGCTTGCAAATACAATCGTTACAAAGTTTACTCCTTTAAAACCGAAGACAGCTTCAAATTACACAGCCACCATCACTTGGGGAGATGGCAGAATTGACAACGGCGTTGTCTCTGCACTTGGAGACGGTACTTATTCTGTCAAAGGAACCGGTATTTATCAGAAATATGGTGCTTATCCCATTGCAATCACTGTTAAAGACAATATTGACAATGTCTCGATCTCAGGTACCACGACTGCGACTGTGACCGATGCACCGATTTCCATGACCTTCGTAAGCCCGATACGCCCCAATGGCTCTGGCCTGATAAATGGAACTGTGGCTGAAATCACCGATAATAATTCAGCTGGACTTGCATCGGACCTTTCCGCAGTGATCAACTGGGGCGATGGAACTTCTTCCCCTGGTACCATTACAAAGTCGAATGGCAAGTTTCTTGTGAGTGTGTCAAAAACTTATTCGTCCTTCGGAACTTTCACGATCAGCGTGACGGCTTCGAGCACAGGTAATCAATCAGCATCCACTTCTGGAAATGTGATTGTCGCCAATTCCGCTCCGATTTTCTCAGCCCTTTCTGACCAGTCCGTCATCGCGGGAAGTCCTCTGATCTTTCAAGCCAAAGCCACTGACTCTGACAGTTGGCAGACATTAAGCTATCAATTGTCTGGGAATATTCCGAATTTTGTCGGTATTCAGTCTGCTAATGGTATCGTGACGGTCTCTTCAAACGCTCCAGTTGGAACCTATAACCTGACCATTGTTGCAAATGATAATGGTGCCCCATCCCAGTCAGCCATCAAAACGGTCCAGATCACGGTAAATCCAGCTCCAGCTCCACCTGCTCTTGTTAAACCTCTGAGTATTACGGCTGTCAGGCTGAAGTCGGGTCAAGTCACGTCAATTAATCTCACATTCAGCGATGCCTTGAACGCTACAACGGCCAGCCGACTTTCGAACTTTCAAATCATAAGCTCTGCTGGTAGAGATAAAAGGTTTGGCACCAAAGATGACGTTTTGTTTAAAGTTGCTTCTGTCAAATACAATGCTTCCACACGAACGATAACCATCGTGCCTTCAGGCAGGCTTATTGTAAGCGCCACTGGTCTTTTCACAATCAGAGCAATTGGCTTGACTGATAGCCTGGGCAGAGCGATTGATGGGAACCGTGACGGAGTAGCGGGCGGAGATCTCTTTGCAAAGCTGACGAAATCCGCCATCAATTTAAGCTGACGCTTCTTTAACAAGCCTTTTCGAGTCGCAATGCTGGCAACTGCATTGCGATTTTCTCACTTTCTTATTGACTTGTATCACCATATTTTGAGATAGTAATCGTATGAGTATCCCCTCCGACAAATCTCCTATTTATGACCCGAGAGGCAAAGGCTTTCGCTGTCGATCGACAGTTGCCAATCTGCAGGCATTAATCATGAATCACGTTGCTCAAATGAGCTCGGAAAATTGCGATACACGCGATGGGTTTCGTCGAGTTTTAGCTCAGTCCATCATCTCCGAAAAGCCAATTCCACCGTTCGACAGGGCCGCGATGGATGGGTTTGCTCTCAAAGCCAACGAAACCTTCGGATCTGATTATTATACACCTACAATTTTTACTATGATTGGTCAATCTCGCCCTGGTCTGGGATTTGCAGGGTTCGTAAATACCGGCCAGGCGGTCGCAATTGCAACCGGCGCCCCTATTCCCGATGGAACGGATGCTGTTGTTCCTGTGGAATTTACGGAGATGATCGACAACCAGATCAAAGTCCGCGAGTCAGTCACGCCAGGTCGTCATATTGGCAGAACTGGCGAGGATGTCATGCCGGGAATATCATTAATGAATGAGGGCAGAGTGCTGCGCCCTCAAGATCTTGGACTTTTAAGTGGTCTTGGAATTAGCCAGATTTCCGTAATAAAAAAACCTAGGATTGCAATCATTATTACAGGAAATGAAATTCTCCCAGCATTTGAATCGGGCTCCGAGCACAAGATTGCGGATATGAATTCTCCGATGCTGATAAGCCTCGTCGAACGTGATGGAGGAGTCCCGTTTTTCATTGGCCCAGTGTGGGACATTCCCGAAATTCTTGCCTCCATGATCTCCGAACTCGCAAGTGATCCTAAAATAGATGCAATTTTTATTAATGGAGGAAGTTCGACTGGGCCAGAGGATTACGCCCCATCCATACTATCCAATCAAGGTCAATTGCTTGCCCATGGAGTGGCACTTCGACCAGCCAGCCCCACCGGCTTCGGCCTGATTGGTTCAACCCCCGTTCTACTACTTCCAGGGAATCCAGTCAGCTGCCTGTGCGCTTACGATTTTTTTGGGGGCCGGATTGTCCGACAGCTTTCAGGCAGGAATTCGGAATGGCCATACCCCAAAAAGCAGATGCAACTTGCCCAGAAAGTTTCTTCCGTTTTGGGCAGAATGGACTACGTCAGAGTTCAGATCCGCAACGGTCCCAACGGAGAAATGGTCTACCCGCTGGCTGTGGGAGGCGCGTCGATCCTTTCCGGAACAACCAGAGCCGACGGCTTTATTGTGGTTCCTGACGATCTCGAAGGCTATCCGGAAGGGACAGAATTAACAGTTTGGTGTTATGATATTCCATAGAATCATGTATGATATGTAAATGGCAAAAGAACAGCAGCAATTTCTTGATGTAGTGGATCGGGACGAGGCCGAACGTCGCTGGCGTTCTGCAATTTCTCCTCTGTTAACTCAGGCCGAGAATGTGCTGGTTTCAGAGGCTTTGGGACGGATATTGGCCGAAGATATTATCTCGGAAGTCGATGTGCCAGGCTTTGATCGGTCCAATGTCGATGGATATGCGATCATTTCCGAAGAAAGCTTTCATAGCTCAGAAGAATCTCCCAACCACTTTTTGATTAATAAAGAAGAGATTTCGCCTGGAATGATTCCGCAAATGGAGTTGAAACCTGGTACCGTTTCATCGATTGCTACAGGTGGGATGATTCCACGAGGCGCAGATGCCGTCGCCATGGTCGAACACACACTTTTTATGCACGATCGGATTCAATTGATTAAGCCGGTGAGCCCCGGCACAAATATCAGTTATGCTGGAACGGACATCGCACGCGGCGAACTCACATTAATGTCAGGCACACGACTCACAGCCAGAGAAACTGGCCTATTGGCAGCGATAGGCGTTTCAACGATCTCGGTCTATCGTAAGCCAAAAGTGGCCGTAATTTCGACAGGAAATGAAATCATCGCCCCCGGCCAGCCGATTTTACCAGGACAGGTTTACGATGCAAATGCGCGGATGCTTGCCGATGCTGTCCGTGAAAACGGTGGAGAGGCCGTCGAATACGGGATTGTTGCGGATGACTACGACGAATTGAAATCAAGGATTTCTATTGCAATTCAGGAATGCGACCTGGTTGTATTATCAGGCGGAACGAGCAAAGGCGGAGGTGACATTTCTTATCAGTCGATCTCGGAAATGGATCCGGGAATACTGGTGCATGGTGTTGCCTTGAAGCCTGGGAAGCCTGTTTGCCTGGGTGCGTCGGGTAAAACACCGATTGCAGTGCTTCCGGGATTTCCGACCTCAGCGATCTTTACTTTTCATGAATTTGTTGCCCCGATTATTCGCGAACTGGCAGGCATTTCAGATCGCAAAACCGATTCGATTCCAGCTGTGATGTCCAGCCGAGTGAATAGTGAGCGTGGAAGGACGGAATATCTACTTGTGGGATTGATGCCTGGCACATCAGGTCTGACAGCTTATCCGATGGGCAAGGGTTCAGGATCTGTCACCACATTCAGTCGGGCCGATGGTTTTGTGGTGATTTCTCGTCATCAGGAATACATTGAGGCCAATGAAAAGGTCGAAGTTGTTCCAATCGGACGGGAATTGATACCAGCCGATCTGGTGGTGATTGGGTCGCACTGCATTGGACTCGACAGCATTTTAAGTCAACTTTCAAAGCAGAATAAAGTTCGATCGAAAACGCTTTGGGTGGGCTCTCAGGGGGGCCTTGATTCAGTCTCCAGAGGTGAATGCGATATTGCTGGAACTCATTTACTTGACCCAATCACAGATCAATACAACACGCCTTTTTTAAATCCAGATATCACTCTGATTCATGGATATGGAAGAATGCAGGGCTTTGTATTTCGATCCGGTGACCAACGATTTAGAAATTCCAGCTTGAAAAAGGCCATCGATATCGCACTTTCTGCTTCTGACTGCCGAATGGTCTGCCGCAATAGGGGCAGCGGAACACGCGTTCTTATCGATCAATTGCTCGACGGCCTTAAGCCGACCGGCTACAATGTCGAAGTGCGGTCTCACCATGCCGTAGCTGCATCCGTGATCCAAGGCCGATCTGATTGGGGAATTACAATCGAGCCTGTTGCCCGCCAATATGGCCTGGAGTTTATTCCCATTCGTCAGGAGTTTTATGACTTCGCTGTAAAACGATCGAACCGGAATTCATCAACAGTCCACCAATTCGTCGAGATTCTTAAGTCTGAATTGATTCAGTCTCAACTCATTAAAATGGGGTTCATGATTCGTCCGGAGACTGGCTCATGGCTGTAATACCACGATTTGGAGCCATTATTCTGTGTGGTGGCCAGAGTCGCAGGATGGGCTTTTCAAAAGCCCTCTTGCCATTTGGGAAGAAAACGATGATTGAGAATGCCATTGATATTCTCGGTCAAATCGCATCAGAAATCGTTGTGGTTGCATCTCCAGATCAGATTCTACCTGAACTTGGATCCATAATCAGAATAGTACGCGATCCGATTGCTTATCAAGGCCCCTTAACGGGCATGCAGTCTGGACTAATGCACATCTCAGATCAAATCGACTCGGTTTTCATCACTGCAACCGACAGCCCGCTCCTGAAGCCAGAGTTGATCCACCATCTTTCAAATCAATCAAAGAATTTCGAGCTGGTGATGCCGTTTGATGGAAAATATTATTACCCGTTGACATCGGTTTATAAGGTCAAGCCTGTACTTGAAAAAGTCAACCAATTGATACGAGAAGATCGCCATCGTCCATTCTTTTTAATGGAAGCACTTGATTCTAAAACAATCCATGTCAATGAACTTAAAGAATTTGACCCCAACCTCGATAGTTTCCGAAATATCAATACTCCAGTCGACTACCGAAATATACTTCAAACTAAGAATCTGCCCATTCCTGAAGAATTCAGGGCACCGCCTATACACATTGAATTCTATGGAGTCCCTCGACTCATCACCAAAGTCGCACATGCGACTTTAGAGGCCGAGAATCTTGCAGAACTCATTTCCGAATTATCCCGCAATTTTCCTGAATTAAAAGGGGCTGTCATCATGAACGAAAGCCTCCATCCCGCATATCGATTCATGCGAGGGACCAGTGAATTCTTGATGGATTTACAGGCTCCATTGGTTGCAAATGACAAAATTCTGATTCTCGCCGTGGATGCAGGCGGATGATACCAGGATACCACGGAAAATACCTGCGAATCGATTTATCCAATCAAATCATGGATCTCCCAGAAATTGGATCTAAGATCTACTCACAAGTCATTGGTGGAGTAGGATTAGGTGTTTGGATTCTATCCCGAGAAACAGAGGCTGGGTATCATCCACTGAGCGCAGAATCCGCACTTATCATTGCATTGAGTCCTCTGGTTGGTACTCCATTAACGACGTCCGCGAAATTCGCTGTGATTGCGAAAAGCCCTTTGAGCAATCGCATTTGCGATGCCATGTGTTCATCTCATTTTGCAATGGCTGCGAAAAAGATAGGCGTCGATGCCATTTGTATCAAAGGCAAGCTGGTAGAACCTTCCATTTTATTTATTGATGGGACTGGCGATGAGCCGATCCGTTTCAGTCTTTCAACTGCCGCACCTTATCTCGGAGATACCGCCGCAGAGACAGAGCGTAAAATCAGAGTTGAATCTGGAACCGACTGGCAAATTATTTCTATTGGTTTGGCTGGCGAAATGCAAATCCCGTTTGCGACATTAAGTCACGATGGCCGACATGCAGGCCGCGGTGGACTTGGCGCTGTATTAGGATCAAAAAACATAAAAGCCATTGCCGTCCGTGGAGATAAACGAACAAACATTGCAAATACAAATGAGACCATGAAGATTGCCCGATCACTATCAGAGCGTTCATTTACTCCTGCCACTGCCAAATACAGGGAACTTGGGACTGTTGCAAATCTGCTTGTTTTCAATAGGTTTGAGTCCCTGCCGACCAGAAACTTTCAAGAAGGCTCATTCCTTGAAGTTGAATCGCTCACCCAGCATGACCTTGCCCCAGCGCGTAAAATTGCCAAAAACTCGTGTGCGGCTTGTACAATCGGTTGCGAACATATTTATTCGATAAAATCAGATAAGGGCGATCAACCAAAAGGGGTTCGCATGGAATATGAATCTCTATTTGCGTTAGGCCCTTTGTGTGGAGTTTCTGACCCTGAAATGGTGTTGAAAGCGTCGGCTTTGTGCGATGAGTTTGGTCTTGATACAATTTCTACAGGCGGAACAATTGCTTTTTTGATGGAATGTATGGATAAGATATTCATTCCTCAAGGCTTGGAGGATCACGTTTTTCCTAAATTTGGCGATGGGGAATCTGTTTTGAGGCTGATCCATGACATGATGAGCCCAAATCCATCGCACATCGCTCGTCTGTTGAGACTTGGTAGTCGAAATGCTGCTCAAGAGATTGGGCAAAACTCGATTGCATTTGCTCAACAGGTCAAGGGTCTGGAAATGCCGGGGTATCATCCCAGGAAATTGCATGCCATGGCTCTTGGGATGGCTGTTGGATGCAGAGGGGCTGACCATAACCGGACGGGTGCTTATGAAGTGGACTTTCGAGAGCATGACCGAAACGCCCATTCCGTTGCCTTGGCAGTGATTGAAACGGAAGACAAGGCGGCGATTATGGACTCTTTGATTTTATGCAAATTCATCAGGGGCGTTTTTCAAGACTTTTTTCAGGAATCTGCCGAGATGCTCAGTGCCGTGACTGGAACTTGCTATACCAAGAGTTCATTAATAGAATCGGCTAAACTTATCGTCCGAATGCGCAAGGCCTTTAATCAAAGAGAGGGCTGGACGCCTGAGGAAGATGCTCTACCAGAGAGCATCTTCGCACAAGACCCTACGGAAGAATCCTATTTAACGAAATTGCGTCTCGAGGATTTGATCAAGCATTATAATGCAGGTCGTGGATTCTCTGATGAAGGTTGGCTCAGTGACGAGCAAATGGAATGTATTTCAGAGTAAGAGCCAGAGATCATTCAACCGATTGAAATTGAGTCCGAAACTCTTCTAGTTTCATGAAATTTAAGGAGCCTCTTGGATCTTCAGAAATATACGGAGATAGCTCAAGCGATTTGATACGTATCATCGCCAAACCAAGAATCTGACCGGCTTTAGGTCCTATTGTTGCCGATCGGATTTCACCGACCTGCTGCTCCATCTGATTCAAGATGACCTGATTGATGGCTGATTCCGGAGTGATGGATTGGCTGGAAGGTTCCCAGATAAAGCCCATCAGGATTCGATTCACGTGTCCAAGCGCATCAAGTCTGGCAACGGTTTCCTGGCCAAGATAGCAGCCTTTATTGAAATGAATTGCGGTCTTGTCACGGTCAATTTCTTGAGGCAAATTGTCTGGCCTGATATCCTGATTATAATTAGGCCATGTGTTCAAAACTCTTAATCGGTTGTATTCCGTGAAAGAAAGTGCTGTTGCTTGAGATTCAATCAGCCCCACTAGTTTTTGATTGAGACCTTTATTTCCCATTACGACGATGCCTGATAATCCTGTGGATGGATCTGGAAACGAGTAAATTGGCGAAAAATCTGCACCGTCAGATTTTAAAGTTTCATGTGATTCGATTTTTAAGAATTTGAATATAGGGTTTATTGCCAAATCTCCGATCAGGGCCAGTTGATCGAGTGAATTGGTGATTTCCTCAATTTTTGAATCATCAAAGATTGCGTATTTATCAAGGGCTTTTAAAACCTGTTCGAGGCTTTCTGGATTGGATCGGATCAGGATTTCATCTTGAAACATATGGACAGAACAGAATCCGATGGTTTTGCCTTGAAGATTGGTAATAAATGTTTCGCTTGACTGACCGGGAATCATTCGTTTGATATCCTGGGTACACATGTTGTTTAGCGATTTTACCCTGTCAGGGCCACTGATGCGGATGACTGCCCAGTTCGACTGGTCCATATATGCGTTCATTTTTAATCGATCTAGCATGAGGGTTTCAAAATGGGAGGAAAAGGATAGAAGAGTCAGGAGATGAATCTGACTCGATTTGCATTTTCAATGATCATCCATTGTGCAGAACTGCGATTGACGAGATTCGCCAGTTCTTTGGGAGATTCGAGGTGAATCAGATTCAGTTCATCGGTTAACTCTTCCGGAATATTGCTTAAGATATAAACCTTCTGATTGGAAGCTATATTCGCAAGTTTCCTGAGGCATGAGATGAGATGATTATCGGGCGATATCGGGTTCCCGCGGACAAATCCTTCGAGCGCTTCCAAGGCGTTTGCATCAATCCAGAGGTTTAATACCACTTGTTTGAAGTGTTCAAAATTCGCGGCTGATTTAATGACCTGGCTTAAGGATTTCAGGTCTATTCCTGAATGAAAGTCTCCAAAAGCAGAGAGAATCAGGCGATCCGCTTCTGATTCTTCTGTATTGCAATTCCATAAGGTATTGACGGCAGGATAGACCCGTTTTTGGATATCGCCTGGTCTTTCAGAAATCAGGGACGCCACTCCGCCTGATCCTGGAATAATAGCCACTGCGAGATGAAAACCACCAAGCCAAAGCACTTCCTGAATTTCTTTGAGAACTTGTTTGCGCTTTTTACGAAATTTCTCAGCGAGTTGAATTCTCGTTTCGCTATCACTGAAATTCGGCCAAAGTCCTTGCATATATCCCTTTCTGGGGCCTTCACCGTGCGGCTCAGCGGCAATCAGAGGGATAATGACATCCGTATCGAGCATGTGCCGGTTCAAATAAATCCGCGAACCGGCCTGGGTGCTGGCAAGATAGGCACGTTCTTCGATGGCGGTGGGGTTGTGGGCAGTGACTTGAATGTTGGGTTTGATGGAGGCCTTTATGGCATCGAGTTCCAAGGCGTCACAAAGCACGACAAAATCTTCTGTCCTGACTCCAGCGATTTGAAGTTCTTCAATCATGGCATTCAGGAGCGGCAAAATCAGAGAGGAATCGCCATGTACAGGAATGGCAACGCGATCATCTCCGACGAGGAGTTGCGAGGCCGCAATCTGGGAGCGTCCACTTGCTCCATGCACAACTTCCTTGACTTTGGATCTTAATTCCTGTTCAGTCAGGGCTTTGGGGCCTTTCCAATGGTAGCCGATGGAGCTGGAATCAAATTCAAGAGGGTAGGACTGGTTATCCCAAACGATGTTCAGATATGACTTTGCGGACAATTCGGGCCTCGTGTCTCATGAATCCTGTTGCCATTAGCTTTCTCTGACATCATAAGAGTCATACAATGAAGTGACAAGGTGTGAAGGTGCCGATGGTGGTGGACATTCCAGGGAACCATCAATTGGCTGGCTGCGTCAAACACTTGAGAATGTGAATGTCAGACGTAAGAACCGACGAGTACTGGGTGGAGCGATACCTGGCGGGTGAAGCCAGCGCGTTCGACCAATTGGTACAAAGCACGCAGGGGAGGCTCTTTGCGAGCATCCTGCGGATCGTTGGTTCGCGGGATGAGGCGCTTGACGTTTTGCAGGAGACTTATCTGAAAGTGTTCCGCAACATCGATAAGTTCGAACGCGGATGTTCCTTCTATACCTGGGTTTATCGCATTGCCGTGAACCAGTCGATCAGTCATAAGCGTAAACGGAGGTTGCCGAGTTTGAGGCTTGGCTGGTCGGATCGTGATGGTGGGCATGACCTTGATCCAGCGGACCCGGATTCGGAAACTTCGACGCTCGACAACCTCTTGATTGACGAGCGTAACAGCTTTATTGAGAAGGCCTTAAACTCGTTACCGCCAGCCCAGAGGGCGGTGCTTGTGATGTGCGACTACGACGATTTGAGATACGACGAGATTGCGACCGTGCTGGGGATGCCGATTGGGACAGTTCGGAGCCGTATCCATAGGGCTCGTGAAGAGTTGCGCAAGAAGCTTGAGCCGATCATGAAGGCTAATGCAGACGATGGGATCCAACCTTCCGGCAAGCGATTCCGGACGAACGAGCCCGCTGACGCTTGATTGGGCGTGGGTCTTCTCAAGGTTGGCAGACACTAAGAATGAAGCGTTGAGGTTGAGCAAAAAAATGATGAACCAGAGCCAGCAAGCCTTACTAAGCCGTCTTGTGGATGGAGACCTGAGCCCTGGCGAGACCGCCGAAATCAAGGCTTTGCTGGCCACAGATGCGGAGGCCCAACTCCTGTTTCAAGAGTATATGGCCACCAGTTTTGCAGTCGCATCCCTGCCTCGACCAGCGATACCGCTGGACATGACGGAACGGATCCGGCCTTTGCTGGCCAGGCGACAGTGGCCAATCTTTTCCGACTGGTTGGGCGGGGCCAATCCATGGTGGGCTGTGGGAGCGTCTGTTTTCGTTGTGGCGGTTGTTTCCTCTGGCGTCTTTATTTCGTTAAAAGAGAGCGGAAAAGCTTCGGAGAATCAGGTCCGAAAGATCACGGCAGTGACAGTTGGGGATGCTCGCAATGATGAGGCATTAGCGAAAGTGGACGAAGAATCTCAGCCAGAGTCGCCAAAGGTAGACTTGCAGGTCGCTTCCCGAGCCTCGAAAGTTTTTGATGGGCCCCCCTCAGTGAAGTCAGGTCAGGCTGGAGCGGAAGTTACAGCAAGGCCTTTAGCTCTGAGTCCGATCGACCAGTTTCATGATGGGTTAAAGGCAGTGGATCGCCGCCATGCGATTCGGATCCACGTTCCTGCAACGAATTCGAAAGTGGAGGATCAAGTGCTTGGAGCCTTGTCGCAGTTCCACCATCAGGAGAGCAGAATTCTGAAAACAACGGAGAGTTCTGACGAGGCGGGGACTCCGAGCTTGATTTATCTTGGATTCGTTCCAACAATTTTATATGAAGAGCTGATTCTGAATCTTGAAGCGAAATTCCCCAAAGGTCTAGAACGTGTTAGCACGGATGAATTTGCAAAGATTCAAGACCAGCAGACGAGCAAAGTGATGGTGGTGGATGAGTCGACTTTAGCCAGAGTGAAGGCTCTGGAGGCTGGAATGAAGAAGGATGAGCTGGAACGGCCGGAGAAGAGTCGGTTGAAGCTTGGTCCTGACCGGGCGGAGGTGGGCGATGCGATAGCCCAGCCGTTGGAAGAGTTGTCAGGCGGGAGTCCGATTCGTAGTCTTGATGGGGTGATGATCGTGATCAGGTCTGACCTTTCGGCTGACGAACCTACGAAAAACGAGTCGACGAAGGCAAGAAAACGCGGGGTTTTGAAAGATCCGAAGTGATGTGATAGACGTACTTTGAACGGTAGAATCTGACCTTAAGAGCGAGATAAACAGGAAGAAAAGCAGGAAGTTGCTTGACACAGCCTCCGGAAAGCGATATATTAAATCTATCAAAGGGCAGATAGCTCAGTTGGTAGAGCACAGGACTGAAAATCCTGGTGTGGAGAGTTCGATTCTCTCTCTGCCCATTTCTTTGATCTTGTGGAAGTCATAATCCTGAAACTTTTCAGGATTTTTTTATTATACCTCAATGACTCTTAGATATCAGGCTTTAGTGGACACCTGAAGCAGTTGGGATTCATTGCCAGGTTTTAGATTTATCTAGTGCTCCGTCAAGTCAAGATTGTTGGGTAGGCGGGCGGCACCAGGCATCTCACCCTACATGGGCGGCTTTGTTCCTGTAGGGTGGGGTGAAGCCCACCATTCGTGGCGCGAACGGATGACGTCGATTTATCCGATCATTCGTAAGTTGAAA
>Ga0208720_1000180_pt1 | contig 17324 bp, 14 predicted proteins | sample LakMenEpi20Apr10_FD_150716 | JGI IMG/M metagenome (GOLD analysis project Ga0208720, IMG submission 150716) | Freshwater microbial communities from Lake Mendota, WI - 20APR2010 deep hole epilimnion (SPAdes) | ecosystem: Environmental > Aquatic > Freshwater > Lake > Epilimnion/Euphotic zone ...
ATTATATTTCATTTTTATTATATTTCATTTTTATTATATTTCATTTTTATTATATTTTATTATTAAAAAACATTTCAAATTATGTAAACAAATATTATTGTTTATATAATTAATTTTATTATGCGATTCTACGACTGGCAATCGCACTGCTAACTATGTAAATCGAATTTTCAGTCATCACAATGTATTCACTTCCCGATCTATATAACTTAGCAATTGGACTGGTATATTCTTCAGAAGATTTAACAAGCATTTTTTCATTATTTTCCCTAACACCAATTAATGCTTTTCCATCTAATGAATCCATCCAATAGTCAAGTAGGATTGGTTTATCCTCGCCGATTGATAGTCTACCTGCGTTTTGAAATGTGACATCACTCGGCAATCGTGGTGATTGTGATTGGACAGCAACGTGTGTTGATGTTGGTGGTTGAGGAGGTGATTGTTGTTGTTGTTGTTGTTGTTCTGCTGGTTTTTTTTTAAGTTCGGAACTCATTTTGTTTATATAAATAAAAAATATTTGCCTTTAAGTTCTTTTTTCAACAATTTATTTAAATTAAAATACTTTTTATAAATTAAATAGCAATTTATTATAAATGACCAAGACTGAAATAAATGATACTAAATATAAGTTAACTAATACTAATAATTATAATAATTATTTAATTTGCAATTTGAAAGAAATTGTTGATAATTATATTCATATTTTATTAAATTATATTTTGCTATTTAATCAAAAAATAAATACAAACGCAAATACAAACATAAATTCAAATATAAAATTTTTTATTTTAAAAAAAGGAATTTCCGCAATTAATCATATATTTTTATTTATTTTATATTATACAAAAAATTTAGAAGTTACTTTTTATCATTCACAAAATTCTTATGTATTTTATCTTGAATTTATTGAACAATTAAATTTTAATTCGACATCCGATTATATTAAATTAACTTTAAATGACGCAATTATGTTTGTTTATAAAAAAAATATTTTTAGTATAAATAATTCAATTAGCAACGTAACTGATCAAGAAAAAGAAATATTCGGACAAATTAAAGAATTGTTAAAAATATATTCTGAAATAATTAATATTTTTATCACTGATGAAGATTTTAATTTAATTCAATTGAAAAATATAATTAACAATTTTCAATCAAATATTTCTTTAAAAATAAAAAATAAAAATATTATGAATTCAATTTATCATTTTTTGAATATGTTGTATATATTAGACGTATCTAGTTCTCAAAAAAATAATTTATTATTTCTATTTATTAATGAACTTAATTCAAAAAAAAATATAAATTTTTCATTATTAAAAAATAAAATTAAAACATTTGATTTTATTGATAATATTAATCCACTTGACATAATTAATTTATTATTTGATTAATTATTTATTTATCTTCCATTGATATTAATTATTGATCCACCATGTTCTTCCATTGATATTAATTTTTTCACCAACTTTATATACTTTCATATTTCTTATTTCATATAAATTTTCAAACCATCCTTCAATAAAATCCTTCATTTCTTCACATTTATTTAATTCTGATTCATATAAAATTTTGATTTCTTCTCGGGTTTCAATCATAGAAGTTGCCAGATTTGATAAATCTTGATAATTAGCTGAATCATCGGGTCTAAGCCCTGCTCTATGTAATATTTCCGATCCCCAGGCAACACCAATGCCAGAAATTTTATTTTGGTTTATTAAATAAGGCCCTAATTTGCCTCTTAATTTACTTAATTTATTTACAAAATCATTCAATTCTTCCAATGTAGCACTCATATAATCAATTATTGATAATGCTAAATCATCTTGAATATTTTTGTATATTTCATTTTTTCCAAATATCCAATTTTCTTCTGTTGGTTTGTATAATTTATTATTTTCATCAATTGAAATTGTTCCATTTAATCCAAAACTCCAAATTGTAATATCGTTTGATTGATTGTAGTCGGATTGAACAATTAAATGTTTTCCAATTGAGTTAGATATATGTTTGCCATAGTATCGGCAAATAGCTTTATTTAAAATCCAAACTTCAGGACCTTCTGGCATTGTTATTTTAATTTATTAGAACAAATAAATTAAAATATATTTTCAATTTTTATTACATTGTTAAATTATTAAATATAATTTTATAATGGAATTCATTTATTTTTTGATTAAATTTATTTTTTGATTAAATTTATTTTTTGATTAAATTTATTTTTTGATTAAATTTATTTTTTAATAAATGCGAATATACCTGAATATAATTTTATGAATATAAAGAAATATGAATAAACAAACGCATTGTCCTAAATCCGGAATAAAAATTCACGAAACAACTAGTCAACCATTAATTCAAACATCAAAACACCCATCAAAACACCCAACAAACCAATCATCAAGAAAAGTTGATTATTATGATACTCCCATGTCTGAATTAGATTTAAATTTAGATAATTATTCATTGGCAGATTTATTTAATTTATTCAATGTGCGTGTTGATACATTGACAGAAGATGTTATGAAAAATGCCAAACAAATAACATTAAAAATGCATCCTGACAAATCACAATTAGATCCAAAATTTTTTATATTTTTTCGCAACGCATATAATCGTTTAACTGAAATATACGAATTTCAAAATAAATCAACAAACAAACGTAAAGATTTAAACGACAATTCAATGAGTGAAGATAAAATTCAAATTTTGAATAATCTTAAAAATCAATCGCAATTCAAAGATACTGACAAATTTAATCAATGGTTTAATGAAAATTTTGAAAAATATCGGTCTGAGGATCCTAATGAACGCGGATACGGTGATTGGTTAAAATCAAATGATAATTTTTTAGATGTAAATGAAAATGTTTCAATGTCAAACATGAATCAAATTTTTGAACAAAAAAAGAAACAAGTTCAATCATTAACTGTTTATAGTGGAATACAAAATGATATGGCTTCTTTTAGAGGTTCGAATTTTAGTTTATTAAATGATGGTGATAATTTTTCATCCGAACATTATACCGATTTGAAACAAGCTTACACTGAAACTGTAATTCCAGTAACATTGGAAGATTATGAAAAAATGCCTAAATTTAATAATTTAGAAGAGTATAAAACCCATAGAGAAAATGTGAATGTTACACCTATAGATATGTTAGAAGCAATGAGATTGCTTGAAAGTCAAGAAAGAAATTCTGAAAAAGAATCACAAGCATTGGCTTACAAATATGCTAAAGAAGCTGAGCGAAACAAGGAAAAACAAAACATGTTTTGGGGAGCATTGAAACAATTGACAGGTTAAAACTACATATATTTTGCTAATACTTTTTGCTTATTTTTTTCTAATACTTTTCTCAAAAGTATATTTAATAATTCATTTTCGGGCCATATGTTTGTAAATCTTTATCTCTTTCTTGTTTATATTTATCTAATAAAGATGAAGTATCATCATTTTTTATTTTATTTCCTTCATTTGTATTTGTATTAGTATTATTCCTTCCTTCATTTGTATTATTTTCGAATTCTTGTGTGTATAATAAATTTTCTGTTGGTTTAGCATAATAATGCATTTGTCTTGTTCCTCCATCTCCTTTTGCGCTCATTTCACTGTCATCTTGGTCTAAAAAACTAAAATGATCCGATACTATTCCACTGCCAAATCCACCAAATGCTGAATATCCATCATCACATTGAGTTGTAACTGGAACAGTATTATTTTTGGTTGCCTTGTTAATTTGTTTAGTTATATTTTTTTGAAAAAAATTCATAATATCATCAACCCCGGAAATTACATTATACTGCTGATTTAAAATTATTAGAGAAGGTACTGCTGTTATATTTTTTGGAATTAGCATTTCTTGACCGTTTGGCAAAATTGCGTACATATTTCCATTTTTACTGACTCTTCCATCAATACAAATAAAATGAACTTGATTTTTCATATCATATTTACTTAATAATTGCAATACCTTGTTCGATGATTTACAATAGTTACTATAATATAAAATAGTACTCATGGCAATTATTGTATAATGTGTTTTTTTATAATTTTTTTTAACTAATTCTAATTAATTTCAACTTTAAAAAATAAAATAAAAATAAATTAGAAAAATATATTTCTTAATGAAATTAATTATAATAAAAAATGTTTTAATAAAAAATTGAAAATTATAATTTAAATAATAGTTAATATCATAACATTATACTAATGCCAAGAATTATTAAAAATCCAAATCAAAATGATGCTACATTAGAATTTACTCTTTCTAATGTTGATGTTGCTTATGCTAATGGAATAAGAAGAACCATCATTGCTGACATTCCGGTTCTCGCATTTAACACGTCTTTAAAAGAAAAAAAAGATGTTGATACTCAACCAGCAAATAATTGCAATATTACGACAAATACTTCACGCCTCAATAATGAGATGATTAAACAAAGATTAAGTTGCATTCCTGTTTGTGTTAATGATACCAAAGAATTTCAAACTATCATGGATAATTGTGTCTTGGAGGTTAATGTTGAAAATAACACTGATGAAATGTTAATTGTCACAACAAAAGATTTTAAAATTAAAGACATTCGTACCGGTAATTATTTTGCGGATAGTGCGCTTCGGGTTATATTTCCGCCTTATATTGACATGATTCACGGACACGAACATTATATACAATTTATTAGACTGAGACCACGCATTTCAGAAGAAATTCCAGGAGAAAAAATTAATTTAACGTGTAAATTTAGTATTGAAACATCTAAAAATGATAGTTCATTTAATGTCGCAGGTACGTGCACATATAAAAGAACGCCTGACAAACATGCTATATTACAACAATTACACCTCAAAGAAGCTGAATTTAAAGAAAAAGGATTGAATGACAAAGAAATTGATTTTGAGAAAAAAAATTGGCAATTGCTTGATGGAATGCGAATTGTTGTTCCCAACTCATTTGATTTTATAATTGAAACCGTTGGAATTTATAGCAATGAACGATTGGTAAATATTGCTTGTAAAATAATAAATTCCGAACTAACCCATATTGAATTAATCTTGAAAAATGAAGACATCGTTATAGAATTATCCAACAATACAAAACCAAATTGTTTCGAAATATATTTTGAAAATTATGATTATACAATTGGAAATATAATTAATCAAGAAATGTACAATTTATTCTTTAATACAGGTGAAATTTATTCAGTTTCTACGAAAAAAACACATCCTCATAATACATACATAACGATGGAAGTATCCATTGTTAGTAACACAAATCCAAAGGAAAATTTAATAAGAATGTTAACCGAATCGTGTAATAGTGCGCGACAAATTATCAAAGAAATTAAAAGCGAAATGGGAAAAATATCAGCGGTTGAATAAATAATGAGTTTAAAGTATTTTAATTTTTTTTAATGAAAATTAAAATAATTAGCATTTTTATTTTTTTATATCTTTATATTTGTATTCATATTCATATTAAATTGATTTTTCTATTTATTTGATGCTTCAATAAAAGTTGGTGAATAACAAATATTTAAATATTCATTCAAAGATTTTATCAAGATTGATGGATGTAATTCATTGATATAATTAATCACGCACGGCTTCGTTACTTTAAATGGAGTGTTATTAATTTTGTGTGAAATGTAAATACCATGAATTTTATAGACATGTTGCTTGTAGCACTTTGGAATGTCATAGCCCCTTTCTTTTTCTATGTGGATTAATTTATAACAAGAATATACATTTTCTGTGAAACAATGAAGTTCATTTCTATACCCATTAAATAAATTATAATTTTCCGGAAAATATTTTAAATACTCTATCATACAACCTGATTGTCTCAATGATAAATAATGATACAACAAATCCGGTTGATTTCCTTTTAATTTGTGTAAATATTCATATTCATCATTTCTTAATTTAGTTCTTTCACCAGTAAACACATTTTTAATTACATATCCCATCGATATACATTTTCTAATATAATGATTATCATTTGATGGAAATAATTTTAAAAAAATAATGTCTTTATATTCGCTAAATAAAAATTTTGTCGGAATTTTGATATCCCAATTAATGGATAATTGATCAGCAATTTCATTTTTATTTTTTACATGAATTGAAATGCTTGAACTCTGACCGGGATTTTGTTCATTTTCGATTTCGTAAACATCAATTAAATATAATGATGGTTTAGTAACAATTTCAATCAATTGATTATATGGATGTTTCATTACAAAACTATAACAATATTTTTTATTTAATGCCTCTTCTAAATTAAATCCAATATATCGACAAGTATCATAAAATATATCACCAAATGAGTATATTGAATTTTTATAAAAATGATTTGTTGCTCCAATATTATTTTTTGTTGCAATTTCCCAAACTTGTGAAACATTATTATAAAAAACATTGATCATTGTTCCTTCAATAAATTCTTCAATTACAATATTTTCAGACATTGGATATTTGTTGCAAAAATTATTAAATGACAATGATTTAGGAGGAGAAAAACAAACTAAATTTCCATTTAAAAAAATTAAAGAACGATGTAACCCAACTGTTTCAACAAGTGTTTTATTTTTATTATAACTTACCAAATATTTTTCTTCATTTTCTTTAGAAAAATCACGAACATTACAGTTTTTTTTTAAATTCTCAACCATATTGGGAGTAAAATTATAATTCAATGTGTAGCTCATTATATAAATTATGTAAAATATATTTATATTAATTTATTAGTTAATTAATATAAATTTAAAAATGCTTTTATTTTTAAATTTCTATAATAAATATAAGAATGTCTGATAGTGATGAAGAATTAATTTTTAATGATGTGAAAAGAAAGACAATTCTTGAAAAAGAAGAAGAAGAACCAGAAGAAGAAGAAAAACAAGAAGAAGAAAAACAAGAAGAAGAATCAGAAGAAAAACAATTAGAACAAGAATTGGAACAAGAAGAAGTTACATTACAACTTGGTGACATTATTGTAATTCAATCCCCCGGAGATTATATTTTAGATAAAAAAATATTTTATGTTGATTATATTGATAAGCAAAAAATTAAAATAATTAATGTTGATGATTTTTCCACAAATAGTATATTAATAAATTCTGATGGGACAATTTCGGATAATAATATAAAATCCATCGCAATTATCAGTTCCAATCCAAACAAGGGATATGCCAGACAAAATAATTTATTGCCAAATACATGGGTTGATATTTTGTTTGGAGGAGATATTCCTGCCATAATAACAGGCCAAATTACAAATTTAGAAGATGATATGATTGAAATAAAAACTATCGACAAAGATGTATTATATATAAATTTTAATTATCAAGGAATTCCCGAAAATTTACCTCCGGTTTCTTTTGAAATTCGAGAAAAACCAACATCTATTAAGGGTACAACTGAAAAAGAAACAACTGAAAAAGGAGAAACTATTAGAGAACCTAAAGAAGACATAAAATCTCAGCGAAATAAATTAAAAGGTGATAATATAATTTTAAACGATAATGATTTTGTTATTGGCGAACTAGTACAAATAGAAGAAATAATCAATGTTGACGATACCATGCGTCGTTATAACATTGAAGAACAAACAAATGATTTTTTTGAGAATTTAGTTTCAACAATTCCAAATAATAAACGCAATTCTACAATTATAAATGAATTTAATATAATTGTTAAGCGTTTTGTTGAACTTCGACAAATGTCATCAATTTTTGACAAATATGGAAATGTTGAAGGACCAATAATTCATAGTGCATCAGATATTCCATTAGCAAATTATTTATCAGAATTTCATAATAAATTATATTGGATTAAATATGGTGTAGTAAATAATCGCGAAATATATGACGGAAATGATAATTCTAGCATAGTAAGAGATGTATCATCAATTGCCAATATTTTTAAACAATATTCCAAAGCAAATGGAGGTATAGATCAAAATAATTATTATAAATTATTCAACACGTTGAACCCATATACAACCCCATTTAATCCAATTAATACAAATGAACATCCGAATGTATTTTCTAAACCTGAAGGTCTTATAATTAGTAGACCAATTACTGATGAAGTATATGCGATTGATAACACAATGAGTAATGTTACATCACAAATATATCGCAGAAATAAAGAAACAAGTAAGCAATATGTAATGCAACAATATAATACTGGGTTAGATTGGTTTGTTATATCTGCCTTGTCAAAAAGTGGAAGAATGGTTGGAAAAAGAGAAAAAATGACTCCAAATGAAATCATCAATGTAAATTCAATTTTTACACTTCCTGAACCCGTCGTAAGATTTTCGCAAATTAATTTGCCAAGTTCGAATTTACTTACAAAATCTAATTTAAATCATTTATTTGTTAATTATTTTCAACTTCTCAATAAAACAAGTCCCACAAAAAATATAATTTTGAATGATTTGGAAAATGTTCCCGATTCGGGAGACTACCTGAGTAATGAAATTAAAAAATTTACATTGAATTTGACTAATTTTGCCGAAAATGATAAAACCACTGATATGACCATATTTCATCAGTTCATAAAACTCATTGTCCCTTCAACATCAATTCTTTTTAATTTAATAAATAAATATATTCGCGGAACTCTATCTCCACAAAATGCCATTTTATATTTAGAACCATTTATGATTTACTCTAACGATTTGACCTTTACACAATATAAAAATATTTCTGAATTTGTAAAAAATAAGATTCGCGAATATAATGATACTTTCGGCAAGTATGAAGAAATATTTAATATGATAAAAAATAAAAATTCAAACGCAAATATATTTACAAGTAATTTATATAATTTATTAAATGATTTGAAACCAGAAAATATAAAACCAACAAAAAATAAAGAACAATCTGTTTGGGTTGAGTTTATGAGTACTAAATATAATAAACCATATTGGAGAAATTCAATAACCCAAGAATCTGTTTGGGTAAAACCCGATGAACTTGAAGAAAAAGATGAAGAACCCGAAATTCAAATTGGATTTTTTAATGAAGACATGAAATCTAAAATAATTGAAATGTATCAATTGTCAGATACTAATATGTCGTCGTCTGAATTTATTACAAAAATTATATCACACGATCACGGAAATTTATTTAATTCATTAATTGCTTACACAAATTTAAAATTAATGTTTTCAAATAAATTAAATAAATTATTTGAGGAAGAAAAAGAATTATTGAAACAAATTATAGAAACTGATAGGGCAAAAAATAGTTGTAAAACATATGTAATCGCAAAAAAATATTATTCATATCAAAAATTAATTGCCGACAATGATATTGATATTTATTTTGATAAAGAATATGATAGTACAAATTATGACATCATTAGCGAAAAATTTCAAACAGAAAAAAATTCAATGAGTAGTGAAGAATTTAATGAATTTTTAATTCGTCAATTGAAAAAAATATATAAATTGACTGATGAAAATGGCTCATATTTAGCGGAAACATTAACGAATGGTTTGAAAAAAGTATTAAATGGTCATTATGCATTATTATCAATTCCAAAAGATGAAATACAAACAATTGCTTATTATGAAAGACAAGATGACATGTGGATTGAAGCTACTGATGATTTAAATTTATCATCATTTGTGAAAGACGATGATGTATTATGTAATATAAATTATGACTGTTTGTATGATACTGCCGAAACAGTAGAAGGAAAATGTCTATCTAATGATGTTAATATAGATAATGCTATTGAAAGACAATTTAAAGGAATTTTGGACCAATTTGATAAAAATTATGAATTTTCGATGGACGATTTAACTGTGTTAATTAAAAATAAAATAATTTTCAATGAAAATAAATTTAATGTATTAACGGGTTACTATAAAAATGAATTTTTAAAATACAATAATAATGCCTATAAACTAGGACAATCATTGAATAAAAATGATATTATCACTGTTGTATCTCCTTATGCTAAATTGCGAGACATGATATTAGGTCAAAATGATTATGCGAAAAAACAGCAAAATATAATTATGTTTATTGATAAATATTGTCGCAAAGGAATTTCTTCCACCATAAATTCAGTGACAAATGAAAACGAATCTGATTGGTGGTTTTATTGCCGTGATACAAATATGCCATTGATCCCATATTTTAGATATGAATTGGCTAAAATATTTCTCGAAAATCCACAAGAATATGAAAATGTATTAAATAAATTAATTAAAGAAATTGGTAAGCAAAGTGATAGCGGTGATTCTTGGGTTGATAAGCATAGTGGTGAAGTTATTTGCAAAATAGATTTTGATTTTTCCGAAGGATTTAAAGACGGATTTGTAAATAAAAGCCGCGAAATAATAGAAACCAGTACAGATGAAATTGTTGCTGAAAATTTAACAAATAAACAATTAGCTTTATCTTTCAAAGCAGATGAAAATACAATTTATTTAAATGATATAATTGTTGTTCTTGAAGGAGCATTAGGGGTTCAATTAAAAGAACATAAAGAATTCATATTAAAAATTGGAACTTCATTGTTACGATTTAAGTCGAGTGATAATGCCGGAATATTACTGACAAGAAAAGAATACACTGAAAAAATGAGTAAAAAAACAGATAAGAAAATACCATCATATGAATTATATTATAGCATGAAAGTTATGTATTTGGCATTGGGATTATTTGCCATTGGATTACAAATAACAATTCCTTCAATCAAAACAAGAAAAATAGCTCCTAGATGTACTAAATCATTTCAAGGATATCCTTTGGGTGATTCCACAGACATTTCATTTGTTAAATACATTGTATGTGCCATTAAACAAAATCGAAGCGACACTGTTCCATGGATAGCAATTGAAAAAAATGACGATAAAATGGTTCCATTAGTAATTAGTAATTTGGATGAATATTTACTTCCTAATATTGAAATAAGGCAAAAAATTATTAAAAAAATAGAATATTTAAATTCAATTCAAAGCAAAGATATTCCTGATGAATATAGTGTTATTAAATGGTCTAATTTTTTACCTCCATTGAGAAAATTTCACATTAAATCTGAAAATAAAAGACCTGTCGACGATAATTTTTTAGAAAATTTAAAAAAAAATATATTAAATAGTGATTCTAAACAACAAGTTCAAATTAATGTCATTCATTCTAAAATTATATACCAATCATTGGCAATTCAAGAAGAAATACAAAAAATAATCGATGAAAAAGAATTAATAATGAAATCATCGAGCACATATCATATGATAAATTCTTGTTGTAACAATATAACTGATAATATTACATCATTACAATATTTTATTAACGATTCTCCATTGATTGAAAATTATAATAATTATGTCCAAAAGATGAGTGATTATTTGGCATATATAAATAATTTATCTAAATCAGCAATATACGCATCAGATGTTAATACTAAGAGTGTTTTTCCAGAAATTCCCAATATAATTAATGAAGAAAATATATACAGAGCATTTATTACTTATTGTAAATTTAACACCTTAGGGGGATTATCCAAAGATTTGCTTGACATATGTATTGAAAAACCAAACTATACGGGAAAAGGAAGAAGCATTCAAGAGCAAATATTTCAATTGAAAAAAATAGGAAGGGAATATACAGCCGATGATTTTTTAAAATTATACAAAGTTGTTTCAAGAAATAATATAATTTATGTAAATATAAATAAACGCGAATCGACCATAAGTGAATTAAGTAAATTTTTAAATTCTTTAAAATCTAAAAAAATGTTGTATGTCTTATCAGAAAAAATTGTCAAAGAATATTCATTGTTAGCTGATCCAGCAAATTTTTATCAATTATATGAAAATGATACGAATGAAATGAAAAATATAAAAAATCAATTAGAATTAGAAAATGATAAATTATCTTTGGAAATAATTAAATATATAGAATCTAACAAAGGCACTAATTCTAAAAAAACATTCAATTCAATAAAATATTTTATTCAAAATCTTAGATTTTCAAAATGGGAATTTAATGCATCATCAAAAAATACAAAGTCGAATGTAAATAATATTTCAAATGATAAATTATACAATTATAACAAATACATGTCAAACTTTATTGAATTATTTTCAAATACATTTCCTGAGGCAATTGTAAATAAAAAGAAATATACTTTAATATCACATAAATATTGGAAATTAAGTCAATATCACACTGAAATGATTAAAACATCTGTCGAAAAATATTATTCACACTTGAATAAATTTTATAATAATTTGCCATTGGAATCATTTTTATCTTCAATTAGTAAAATTTGCAAAAATATTGTGAAATTATCTAAATTAACACCATCAATGACAAATATAATAAACAATGGGGTATTCAAACATTCATTTGATGAAGAAATGTCGTCTTTTTTGTATGAATATTATTTATTATGTATTTTTAAATCTTATATTTTATTGTCTGAGAGTGAAATTCCATATGTTGATAAATCAGGAGATGAACAAATGTCCGATGTATTGACAAATAAAAAAAATGTGTCTGAATTATTTGTAGTTTATCTTGGATTAATGATTGACTCAAAACACGAAGTAAATATTTCTTACGACATTGTGTTTGATAATGTTTTTAAAAATGTAGAATTTGAGAAAAATTTAGTAACTGATAGATTGGCAAATATGACTCAAGAAGAACGTGATGTCGATACTACTTTGAAAGGATTAAAATTAGGCATGTATGGCATTGGTCAATCAAAAGCCCTGCGATTTTACGATGAAGATCAATTTGAAGAAGATAAAAAACGCAATGAAAAAATTTCAATGTTAGAAAAAAAATCTAAGAAACCATTGGCAGATGATGTAGATTTTGAAGATGATCAATATAATTCGCAAGTGGATGCGGATGAAGCAACTGAATTGATGATGAATGATAATGAGGATTATCAAGATGGAAATCCATATGGAGATGAACCCGATGGTGATGAATATTAATCATATCCTTTAAGAAACGTACAACAAAATATGCTTTTAAGAAAATTATAACAAATATGCTTTTAAAAAAAGTATAACAAAATATGCTTTTAAGAAAATTATAACAAATATGCTTTTAAGAAAATTATAACAAATATGCTTTTAAGAAAATTATAACAAATATGCTTTTAAGAAAATTATAACAAATATGAATAATAATATATTGAATTTTATATTATTATTAAATAGTAATGAATATTAAATTTTATATTCGTCAACATTTGACATTAATGTCTATAATATTATTTTTAGCAATATTCGGATTTATTCAATTCATACAACCAGCATTTTTATATAATAGTGATGGAAGTTTAAGAGATTTTGGAGTAGGATATAAAAACAAAACCATTCTACCCATTTGGTTGTTATCAATTGTTTTAGGAATATTGTCTTATTGTTTTTTAAGATTTTATGTGACATTTTAAGAACAAACAATTATAAAATTATAACATTATAAAATTATAACATTATAAAATTATAAAAAGTTAAATTATCCTACTTAAGAAATAATTTTAATTTCGAATCAATTTTGTTGGATTTTTTAATTATATTATTTATATTTTTTACTTGTATCATGTGTTTTCCAATTAATTCATTTTTCGCCTCAATGTGAAATATTCTTTCACCATTATATTTTTTAGTTAATATATTATGTTTTACTCGATTTCGTTTTATTATACATGCACGACATCTACATCCATCATCAATATAATGGTGTAATAGTACTTTGTCTATATGGCAATTTTCTAATGTAATGTCTTGATATACTTTGTACTGGTCAGTAGTATAATATATTTCATTTTCACATTTTTTCAAATTCCATTTATTTAAATATTCTTCTTTTTCTTCAAGAGAATAATAATAATTTAAATATTTACATTCTAGTATTTCATTTAAATAATTTTGTGGAATTTTATATTTTTCTAAAAATTTTTTAAATAAATCTCCAATTATTTTATTTTCACTTTGATAATCTTTAACTATGCATATTGTGCGCGAAAAAATGTTAGATAATATTCGTTCCCATTCATCAACATCTTTTAATCTTAATTTTATATATTTTATTCCATTTTTTTCAACAATTAAATATTTTTGTTTAAAAGGAAATATTTCTGGCAAGTCATCATTAATATTATATTTATCAATGTAATGATCTCCATTTGCTAAATATGGAAATATATTATTAAAACGTTTGATCACTTTGTTAACATTAAATCGATTTATAATTTCGTCAAAATTATTAAAATGATATGACCCTATTTTTTCAAAAAATGCCGATATTTTGCGTTCTATTGGATTGCGATAAATATCAATCACATATATTTTTCTTCCTAATTGTGCATTGTATTGTATAATATCATTAATTGTTAATGAATTTATTCCAACTAATTTTTCCAACATTATTTCATCATGAATATGAATTATTCCGTAGTTATTTTCTCCAAATATTCGAAATGATGATACTAAACTAGTTGATCCTACCTTAGGTCCTGTATAAATAAATATAAGTATATCATGAGTTATATTTAATTTTTGGTTTGCTAGTTCTAAAATGTCATTCATTATTACTTGTATTAAACATGTATAAAAGTATTTGAATTTTACATTTATTAATATAAAAATAAATGTAAAAAATAAATATAATGTCAGTAAATATTGAAGCAATTATTGCGGTTGATGAAGATTATGGATTAGCAAAAAATGGAAAAATTCCCTGGAAAAATAGAGAAGATATGAAGTTTTTCAAACAAAAAACTATTGGAAATATTGTCGTCATGGGAAGCAAAACATTGCTATCTTTTCCAAATCAAGCACCTCTTGGAAATAGATATAATATTGTTTTAACAAATAATAAACAAGAATTTATTGAAAAATATTCATCTTATAATAACATTGGATTTTACAACTATGAGGAATTAATGAATTATATAAATAATATTGAAACTGACAGAACTATTTATATAATAGGTGGAAAACAAGTTTATGATTTATTGTTACCGAAATGTAGTAAAATATTTTTAAGCATTATTTATGATACATATGATTGTGATTTAAAATTAGAATTAAATTTGGAAAAATATAAAATTATAGAACAATCTGCGAATACATTCAGATTATTTTGCTTAACCTTATAATATTATTTAATTTATTATAAAAAATGTTTATTCATATATTTTTGAATGCTAAAATGTGTAATTTCAGAATTTTTATCTTTAAGTCCTAATAATTTTTGCAATTTATCATCTAATATAATTTTTGTTTTTTTTTGATTTTTTCTAGTTTCTTCATTAAATTCAGAATAAGATTGAGTTAAGTTATTGTCTTTGATATATTTAAATAAATATTGAGTGACTTGGGTTCGTGCTAATTTAGTTCCCTCATCACATTCCATAAATTTACATAATTCAATTGTCACATTTCCTGGTTTTGCAAATCCTGATGGTTTTCTTTTAGATTTTATAATTTCTTCTTCATTTTGCTTTTGTTTTTGTTTTTGTATTTGCCTCATTTCTTTTTTAACATCTTTTTCCAATACTTTTAATTGTTGCTGAAGAGAATTTATATTCATTTTAAATAATGTTAAACCATCATGAATAGTTGATATTTGACTCAATACATTTTCTAACTTGCACGGTTTATTAACACAACTACTATCAGAATTAGAATTATCATCATTAGGATCTACTGAAATAAAAAAATTTTTAAGCACGCCATTATCATCATAAGATTCATAATTCATTACTATTTACTATTTATTTGTATAAATATTTATATTCTTTTTATCATTTTATTTTATATTTTATATTTTATTTTATATTTTATTTTATATTTTATATTATATTTTATTTTATATTTTATTTTATATTTTATTTTATATTTTATTTTATATTTTATTTTATATTTTATTTTTTATATTTTTAAAAAATTATTTGTTGAACTTGTTTATCAATTCCATTTATAATTGTTTCTATTGACCTCACATTATCGTATGGTGTGCTATCATTTAATAAAAAAGATGTTAAATTTAAAATAACTATAATTTTATCTGAATTCCAAATTTTATCGAATTCTTCTAATATTTCATCAGTATAAAATGCTGACATATTATCTTTTTTAAATAATCCTTGCAGAAATGTTTGGAAATTTAATTTATCAAAATGATTTATTATGATGCCATTATAATAATTCAAGCATAATCGTATCATAGAACAATGTTTGTATGTTTCGCACAATTTATTTAATCCATTTTGAGCACATTCAAATAATTTTTTAATATTTGGATATTGTTGAACATATTCGTCAACTAAATATTTTTTACATGCTAATTCTATTGGATTATATAAATATTGCAAATCGGTTTTATTTGTATTCACTGAATATCGATAAAATGGTTGTAAAATTCCCGGTTCATGAATATACACATTGTTCAAAAATATATTTAATTTAGTTCCTATCGGTTTGTTACCAAGTATCGCCAATTTCACAATAACAGTCAATGGATCCAAAATATATTCTGCCAAATTAACAATTTTATTATTCGATATAGTTGTGCTAGTTCCTGCCATTGAAAAATTACTTATGTCTAATAAGTTTGTAAAATTCATATTCATAATTCTATTTATATTTATAATTATAATTATTTTTATATAATTATATTTTTATTTGGATTCACATCATATTACATTTTTGTAGAAAAAATATAATATATAAAAAAGAATATAAAGAATAATTATTTATTTTAATATCTGTGAGTTTTTATTTGATTTTAATATAACTTTAAACCATAAATTTTTAAAAATCATCATCAAATTTCAGCATTTTACCTTTTAAATATTCTTGCGTTTCTTCAAATCCTCCAATAAATTTATTGTCATAAAAAACCATCGGAAATGAATTTGGTTTAATATTTGCCAACTTTTCTATGAAATTTATAAAACATTGCTTATCAATTTTGTCGTTTAAATATTTATCACAATTTATTTTTTTATATTTATTAATTTCTACATCGTTTAATTGTTCAAAATAATCATCCAATAATACTTCTACTTTTGCGCAGTAAATACAATTAGATTTTGAATAAATTGTAAACATATTTTCGGAAGGTTCATGAATGTCCATTGCTAAATTATATTATAAAAACATTTTTATATTTTTATCAAAAAATATAAAATAAACTAATCAAGAAAAATATATTATTTTATTGTCATAATATAAATGCCAAATGTAAAAACTCGCAAAAAATCTCATCATAGAAAATCATATCGTAAAAAATCTCATCATAGAAAATCATATCGTAAAAAAT
>Ga0208720_1000181_pt1 | contig 17313 bp, 12 predicted proteins | sample LakMenEpi20Apr10_FD_150716 | JGI IMG/M metagenome (GOLD analysis project Ga0208720, IMG submission 150716) | Freshwater microbial communities from Lake Mendota, WI - 20APR2010 deep hole epilimnion (SPAdes) | ecosystem: Environmental > Aquatic > Freshwater > Lake > Epilimnion/Euphotic zone ...
TCGATACTTTTGAACGGAGATAATTCAATCGATACTTTTGAACGGAGATAATTCAATCGATACTTTTGAACGGAGATAACGATCAATTAAATATTTAATTTTTGAATTGTAAAAGAATTTAACTTTTATAATTTACTTTGAATTGAATATCATTTATTTTGGAGATAATCAATCGATACTTTGAACGGAGATAATCAATCGATACTTTGAACGGAGATAATCAATCGATACTTTGAACGGAGATAATCAATCGATACTTTTTGAAAGGATAATAAATTTGGAGATAAGTTATATTTGAGATAAGATAAATTCTATATTTAATTTTTGAATTGTAAAAGAATTTAACTTATAATTTGAACTGATATCGATGTCATAAATTCAATTGATATTTTGAACGGAGATCAGTTTGTATTTACTAATGATAATATGTATTAATTTTGAATTCAAATACAAATTACTTTTATAGTTTTTGTATTTTAGATTACAATTTTGATATATTAGACTGAATACAAGTTTAATATACTATTATTTATACAGCTTTGGCGACCGTTTTAAATCTATACAAAACTTCAACTCCATCACGAACGACGATCTCATTGACAGGAAATCTCTGTACAAGATATGAATATTCCTTGTTTTTGCTTCCTCTAGTTGTTTCGACAATTGTTACTCGAACAGATTTTCTGTTCTTAAGTAATCTGGAACCAGCTTTTTTTGCCGCACCAGCTGGGGTTTGAGAGAGATATCTCCCTTCTTCTTTAACACTTTTAGAACCGACATTTACAAGACTGAAAGATCTAGACATTTATTATATCATATTATTATTTCTTCTTTCGTTTTTTTAATAAAAACTTTGTAACAAAAAGATAAAGTAATATACAAATTACACTAAATAATAAGAGTTTCAAAAATGTACTGTTTACACCTGTTCCCCTCTTTGCTAATTGTCTGCTTTTATCAATTGAAGTTTGAAGTGGAACATTATAGGCTGATTTGTAATATATATCAGGCGATGGTCCGTCTGGTCTCAAGTATATCTTATTAATCCAAGTTACATCTATACCAGAGAATCTCAAGTTTTGCTTTGTTCCTTTTCCATTTGTAGTTAAACTTGCTGGAAAGAAATATAACATAATTGATAATGGATCAAAATCTGAACCATTGATATGGTCAATATCATATGCATTTAGGATATTGGTATCTGTTTCTTTCTTATCCCAACCCTGAGTTGATTCAGCCCATTTGTACACTTTATTAGCATCCCATTTAATTTTTTCTCCTCTTGGATTCTGATGTTCATGAATCATTCCTAATAAATGTCCAAATTCATGCAATACAGTTCCAACATCAAACCATGCAAAATTCATTGTTGGTCCATCCTTGTTTTGCATACAGTCTGTTCCTAATAAAGACCAAGAACCCTTATTAGGATCAAAATCAATTCTAACCAAAGCTGTATTCACATTATCATCAAGAAAAATAAATTTCAGGTTAACGAGAGGTTGTAATCTCTCCATAATAATTTTCTTAATTGCATCTTTATAGTTCATATTTTCAAGTTGACTTTGAAGTGGATCTTCTGTCTCATCGGTAGAAGTTGATAATGATATCCTTGTTGGATCTCCAACAAAAGAAATAGTTATTTCAGAATTCTTTTTCCATACTTTTTGACTATAAAAAGCTGCTCTAATACGACCATCATTTGCTTTACTAGGACTAGGAGTAATCATCTTATTAGCATCAGGAAATATCTTTGTAGCACACATTTTCTCTAATTTTAAACTCATTTATTAGTTGAAATAATAAATTTTATTTTCAATATAAAATAAAATTTATACTTATTGTTGTATTTAGTTCTTAACCTTAACCCAACGGTAAACTCCGGCTTTATTAACCTTTGACTCGTATAACAAACCATTGTTACCAAGAGCCAATTTATTTCTACAACCACTTTCGTTTGCAGGTCTAGGAGGACCAGGTCTCTTCTTATATTTTTGACTATTCATAACTCTACAACCTACAGGTGACTTTCTAACTACCTTTTTGGGCGACTTTCTAACTACCTTTTTAGGTGACTTTCTAACTACCTTTTTAGGTGACTTTCTAACTACCTTTTTGGGCGACTTTCTAACTACCTTTTTAGGTGACTTTCTAACTACCTTTTTAGGTGACTTTCTAACTACTTTTTTAGGTGACTTTCCGACTAACTTGATATATGATGGTTTTGTTTTATAAAACCAATCCAAAAATGCCTTTTCAGTTTTAAACGGTGAAGGTGGTGTTTCTTCTACATCAACACCAGCTCTCCATTGATTCTGATATTCAATGTCAGCTTGAATATCAACTCCATCCCAATCTACTTTTATATATTTAGGTTTTCCTACTTTGTAATACCAAGCCAAAAAATCGTGAACACTTTTTGTTTTACTCATTTATTATATAATAATAAATAAATTAATATTTAAAGATTATTCTCTCTATCTCCTCTAATCAGATTATGTATTTCAATTATAGTTTCAATCTGGTTTAAATTAATACCTTTCCTATTTATTTTTTAATCTTTCCTTGTTTACCACAACCTTCGTCTTCTACCAACAACCCATTTACCTCTAACCAATTTTGAATTGAATTACAGAGATCTTTTACATTTTTATTTCCCCAGTATATGAATCTCCTCATTTCTTCGATAGATGATTCATTTGTCAATTCGATCTTTTTATCGGCAATTGATTTTGATAGATAATTCTTTGTAGAATTAATCTTGTTCCACAGTTTAGATTTATTTGTTTCGTTATTTAATGCAATATCATTTCCATCAATATTCAATATCCTAGAAGCCAAGTTGATAAGCTCGTATCGATGTATTGTCGAACACACTCTGCCTGATAGTTGTTTATGTTTTTTAAGAACCTTTGTTCTAACATCACGGATACAGAACTTATTCTTCCCTCTATTTATTTGTCCATAAAATCCATAAGGATTGTTATCTAGCTGATCTTGTAGGGTCTTTTTATATTCTAAAACAACATCCCTTATGTTCTCGTCTCCGTTAAACCATTCTCCGATTGAAGATTCAAACATATAACGGATGATATTATCCTTATCAAGTAGATACCATGATATCCAAATTGGGTTACCTTCCTCGTCTTCAAACCTTTTAAAGTAGTTTTCAAAATATTTCAAAATCAGCTTTCGTGATAGTCTGTTTTTTTCCAAATCATTAATTTCTGCTACAATTGAATGTTCGATCATCATTTCATTGATTTCGTTTGATAGTTTATTAAAATAGTAGGGTAGATCTTCAACTGTTTTTGATTCAAATATTTTATTAATAACATTAGGTATGAGGGATATGTATATAGGTTCCATCATTTCATCTTGACTTATATCTTCTCTCAATATGGGATATTTTGTATAGTATGATAGAGATACATCACCCGATATCGTTAGATTATCAACCAGAAAGTATATATTATTACTCTCCCGTAAATAAGAAGAAATACCATATTTGTTGGTAATTTCGATATTGTTGTTAATCATATAATTTAAACTGCTAATCAATTCAAAATCAGTATAATTATTTAATTCTTGAGTATTTGATAAATATTCAAAAGACAGTATGAAATTCAGTCTATAAATGGTTTTTATTTCTTGTACGAGATCATCCATTTGTGAATAGTAGAGTTGATATGTAGAATTATCTATATCATTTTCCTTTAATTCTACGGGTTCCAAATCACATTTATAATCACAATTCATATACTCGCATTCTCTCTTTCCATTTGAATCGGGATTTCTTATTCTATTTCTTTCATAATTTAAGGGGCAATCGAAGGATGATTCTTTTATAATTCTTTCAATCTGTTTTATATTTATATCTTTAATTTCTGAAATTTTATACATTTCAAGATCAATACTAGGTTTGTTATTAGAAAATGATACTCTTTGATAAATATGAAAGGTTGGAGATATTCCTTTTGTAATGAGATCATTATGAGAACCTAACCGATATCCACGAGCAATAGCTTGTGTGATTTCTGAGTAGTTCCAATGAGGAGTTAATACATCAACAACTTGAACATTCAAAAGGGAAAATCCTTCTGATATTACTTTTGATCCGATAATTACATTTATTACTTGTCCGTTTGCATTATCAGGTTTATTGAAACGATCTATGATTTTTCTCATTTTGAACAAGGTAGCAGTTGTGTTTGTGATGATTGCATATCTTGGAGCGAATTGATTGAGACCTTCATTTCCTGATGCTTGTGTGAAACCGAATTGTTCTAGTATCGAAGCAAATAGGATAGCACCACTACCTTGTACAAACTCACAATAAATAAAAATACTCTTCTTTTCTCTTCTAGATTTTAATATATTAGCTATAGACATTGCATATTTACTACTAAATCTTGAGAGTGTTTCAAGCTTGTTTTCTTCTGTACCTCTAAATAAAGATTTTAGATTGTCTTCCAATCTAAAAGATATCTTTTTTGTTTTTGGATCTTTTTTGATATTCATATACTTTTTAAAACCAGCTTCTCCGTAAGTTCTGTCTGGAAAAACGAATAATATAGCTTGTCTTGAGTTTGAATAGATTCCCTTTTTCTCCGAATTAACATCAAGATCATAAGCTTTGTTATAAGCTTCAGATTGAAAAGTACTCATTTGATCAGGTTCAACTTTGAATTCCCTTAGTTGATTTTCTATAGTAACACCCTGATATTCCATTGGAATTTCAGATTTCATAGCAAGGAGATATGACATTTTTCCTTTAAATGCTGTTTTTAATTCTCGTATTTTTGTTCTCTTTATTTTCATTAAGCCTGAATTTAGGTCTAGATCCATATACAAATTGATAAACTCCTGACCAGTAGGTAGATTTTCTTCTGTTGGTAGTATGAGATTCATAATTGATGTAATCTCTTCTGGACTGTCCTTCATTGGAGTACCCGATAAAAGTATTATTTTGCAGTTTTTAATCAAGTGTAAAAAGTTCCAAATATTTCTATAGACATTGATTCCTTCCTCTTTATCTTGTATCCGTAAATTGTGGACTTCGTCGATAACGATAATGCTATTGTTATAAGATTCCTTAAGTAATTTCACATTTGTTTTCTCTACCATTTTTGCAAAAGTAACAAATGTTTTAAACTCATAAAATTCGTCTAATGATTTATTTATCCGATGAGTTGCTTCTAAAGCTGTAATATTATCATAATTTTCTGGTATATATTGTCCTTTAGTGCACTTGAATACGATTTCATTTTTAAAGTTATTAATGATACCTTCACCACGAGCTAAAATAACGGCTTTTTTAAACCCATTATTTTCCCTTTTGATTTGTTCGATAATTCCGGTTGTAAGACAAGTCTTGCCTGTACCCATTTCATTCACGATAAGCATCTTATCATAAGGAGTCCGAGAAGACATATAACGAGTCATTATCTTCTGATTTTGAAGAAGTTGTCCTGGAACTTTAGGAACAATTTCGGTTTGCTTAAGCCTTTCATTATAAAATTCTTTTTTTCTATATATATCGAAGCTAAAATCAGCTTCATCTATCTCTGGATATATAGGTAAAAAATCAGTTATATCATCTATTTCCATTTTATTATACGAAAGAATATTTATTAAATTTGTAATTATTGTAATTGCAAATTAAATTGGTAAATAATAAATGTATTCTGATCTGCTTTTTAACTCATGTAAAAAACTAAAAGAATTATATTATTCCCCTCATAATATAAATAACTCAAAAATGGATTCAAATAAAGAGATTGTAAGCAGACTTAAATTTATAGGAAGAATTCAGAAGGGAGAAAAGATAAATACAAGACATATGTATGTTCAACAGGATGGTTTTACAACCATAATATCAAGGACATTTATTAACCAAGACAACAGAGCTAACTGCTTATCTTTCATTCAGGATACAATATCTAAAGCATTCGAGTTATTGTCGCTATATGAAAGGTCAGACAGAGAGTGTGATACGATGATCTGTGTCAATATTGTAAAAGATATACAAAATGCTAAAACAGGAATCAACAACATAAAAGAAACATATATGATTGATATCAAGTTTACTTGTGATCTTGATACATTATTGGAATTCATAGATGCACGACTAACCGGACTCTTACATAAATATCCATCACTCAAAAAAGAACAAACAGAAGAAAAAAATATTTTCTCAATGAAAACAGATCCTGATGAAAATAATTTAATTTAACCTTATTTACATCCTAAAATTTCTGATAAAATTATTAGCATCGGAAACTCCGCTTGCTACCGCATATATTTTACTTCTTGAAGACATATAATAATTAAAATATGCAAACAAAAAGAAAACCAATGCAAAACCGTTCAAAATCAAGCCAATATACATTGTTTTCAGTTGAGGTTTACGGATTTTTATCGGATTGGTCTCATCATATTCGATCATCACGATATCACCAGCCTTATGAGACGAACTCAAACTTATACTATTAGTATAAGGATTATTGTTCACATTATAAGAAACAACCAAGGAACAATCAGGAAGTTGCTTTGGAGCAAGAGTATTCGAACAAGAAGATTGAGACACAACTGTAGCCTGAATTTGAATGTAATTTTCTTTTTTAAATATCAGATAAAAGCCAAGGATAAAAACAAATACACAAACGACACTCGTTATAACCAATATAACTTTAAACTTTGTAACTTCAAATTCAGCCGTATCATCATACAACCTAGATAAACCAGCATCAATATTCATTATTTATTATACAAATAATAAATAATTTAAATCATATTTTCAAGCTGTTTCTTGAACTTTTCCAATTTATTAAATATACCTTCATTTTCAAGCGAAATTCTATTATTTGTTATTATTAATTCTTGAATGGTTTCATCGTGTTCTTCAATCTGAAATTTCAATATACTATTTTTCTTTTTTATTGTTTCGATATCAGTATTCAATTCAAATAATGATTCATTTTCTTTTTTAAGAGATTCTATATCCTCTTTAAGTTCTTCGTTTTCTTTTTCCAATGAACCAACTCGTTCGGTTAGCTTTTCAATATCAAAAGACAACTGAATATTACTTTCTTTTAGAATATTATTATTTCTATCGGCTTCTTCCAATTCACTATTAAACTCATTATTTAAATTATTCAATATTTCATTTTCTTTTTCCAATAAACCAAGTTGTTCAGTTAGCTTTCCCCCATCATTTTTAAGTTCTTCGTTTTCTTTTTCCAATGAACCAACTCGTTCGGTTAGCTTTTCAATATCAAAAGACAACTGAACATTACTTTCTTTTAGAATATTATTATTTTTATCAAATCCTTCAAGTTCCATATTCAAATCAACATTTAAATTATATATTATTTCGTTTTCTTTTTCTAATGATTCAATAGTAAGTTGAAATTGGAGATTACTTTCTTTTATTTCTTTTATTTCATTAATTTGAACTGTAAATGAATTCAACATTTCATCGTTTTGTTGTTTCAGAAGATTGTTATTTCTATCGGCTTCTTCCAATTCAATATTAAACTCATTATTTAAATTATTCAATATTTCATTATCTTTATCTAAAGCTTCGTTATTTACACGAAACTCATCATTTTGAAGGGAAATAGAGCTTACTTTTATATCTAGATCATTAATTCGTTGAGTCAATAGAAGATTTTGAGACTCCAATCCATTTTCAATATCCATTAGTTCAATATTTAATTGTCTTAATTCTTCATTGTCTATTTGTAAATTTTCAGTATCCATCTTTAGTTTTTTATCAAATTCAGACTTCATATTCTCTCTCTCAATTATAAACTGATTTAGTTCGGTTTCTAATATATCGTTTTCTTCTTCTACCGTATATAATTGTTCCTCAAGTATATAATTTTCTTTATCTAACTCGTTATTTAACTCTAAAACCAAACCAATCTTCAATTTTAATTCACTTATTTCAACTGAATTAAAATTGGTCACAGTTTCGAATTCGATTATTTTAGATGATTTATCATTAATCATATTTTCTAATTCAGTTATTGTAATAGACTGATTTTCAATATGATCTTCTCTTTCTTGAATTCGTATTTCTGTTTCATCAACCAGTTGATTATACAAGGTTTTTTCTTTATTAACTTCTTCCAACATTTTGTTAATAGATAATGAAAATTCTGAATTGATTTCAGTTTGTAAAGAAAATACAATATCAGAATTTTTAATTTTATAAGATTCCAACTCAACAATTTCACATTCTAATTCAACATTCTGTTTTTCAATCATTTCTACACTTGAAATCAATTCAGAATTTTCATTATCTAACTCTTCTATCATGCTTTCAAAATTGATAATATCAGATTCTAATTGCACGATAAGTTCTTGTTTTTCGTTGTTTATTTTATCTTTTTCGATTATGATTTTATCTTGATTTGCAATATAAGTTTCATACTGTTCGATTTGAGATTGAACATTCGTTCGTTCTTCCTCTAACTCATCCTTACAACTTAATATTTCCTTTTGTAATCTTGAAATATTAAGTGCATTTTCATATTTATTATTTTCATTATCGATATTTTTGCTCTTGATTTCATTCTGTAACCGAGTAATATTTACATCTCTCGTATTTCTATCATTTTCTAATTCATTAATATAATCAGTCTGATTTGATACCGTCTTTTCTAATACAGATACATTGTTATTCAAATATATTATATTTTCTAGATTTTTAGTTTTACTTTTTTCAATCGTTTCGATTATATTATTTAACTTTTCTTCATTTGCAATATAATTTCGAACCTGATTTTGTAAACTTATTATAGTATTTTTATTTTCATTCCTTTCAATTTCAAACTGACTAATATCATTTTCTAGATTCTCCAAGAAGCTAACATTGTTTTGCAACTCACTTTGAAGTTCAATTACTTTATTCTGGAATTGAACTTTCACAACCTCAATTCTTTTATTTTCTTCTTTTATTCTATTGTAATTACTTTGCATTTCATCATATACACCCTTAATGCTTTCATATTCAGCCTTCTTGGAAGAAAGATCCATCATACAAGTCTGTAAAACCTCATTTTCTCTACTCTGCTCTTCAAAATTAGTTGTTAATTCTTCATTTATTTGATTTAACTCATCTATACGACGAATAAGATATTCATAATGTCGCTTCTTATCATCAACCGTATGATTCAACTCTTCATATTTAGTATTTATATTTTCATACTGATACTTCAGATTATTTTTCTCAAAAGTAATAACACTCACTTTTTCGGTAAGTATATTATTTTGAGACACAATCTCTTCCATATTCTTTTTCATTAACTTACCCTTTAAAATTTCATCATCAAGTCTAATTTTTAACTCATCGTTATCAACACGACAGGAAGAGATTTCATCTTCCATCTCTAAATAATCTTCTTCTGATATCGGATCTCTATACACCTTCCTCTCTCCCTTCCTCAAATATCCAAGATTACCAACTATAAAATCGATTATGTAATCATCATCGCCATTCCATTTACTATAGTTTTCTCCTACAACCTCCACAAATTTGATATCAACCAATGTCTTACCATTTATCAATTCAACCCTAAAGGTAGACGACTCGTTAAATTTCATCTCTTGAACCTTGATATTCACTCCTGATATCTGCCTAGGAGATTCATTTGTTAATTCCACTTCAATCATTTGCTTTAAATAAGCTTATTTATAAATTAAGAATTAAAGATTAAGAACAATTATGAACCACATCTGCAGTATTGATATCGGGAAAAAAAACTTTGCTTTCTATATAGAAGAAATTGATAATGATTCACTATTATCAATTCAAAATATACCCAAAGAAAATAGATATCATTTAAACGGCACTCCAACCCAAGATTTTAAAAACATACTAAAAAAAGTATGGACTAACGGAAAAACAATACTATTCAAAAATAATGACTTGACTAAAAACTGTAAAAAAGGAGCCTATCTTGATACCGAAGTATATTACAATATGATAGACTTACTAGATCAACACGGATCATACTGGGACAATTGCACAACTATCATCATCGAAAAACAAATGTCCTTCGGTAAAAAAAATAATACTATGGCAGTTAAACTAGCTCAACACTGCTGGTCTTACTTTGCTTTCAGATACGGGAAATTTAAACAACTCATCGAATTTCCAGCCTATTACAAAACTCAAATTCTTGGAGCTTCTAAAATTGAAAAGAGATTGAAAAATGGTAAAATCACCTATAAATCAATCGATAAACCCGCTAGAAAAAAATGGAGCATTATTCAAGCTACAGAAATATTCAACGATAGACAAGACGAAAACACAACCGCCAATCTAAATTCAAATAAGAAAAAGGATGATTTGGCTGACTGCCTTAATCAACTTCAAGCTTATAAATATATCGTTTTTGTAGATAAAATATCTTTATAGTTATAAAAGAAACAATGAGTCGAATTGAACCTAAAATTATATTCTTCCTCAGTATGATTTTAATCATAATATTTATAAGTATTATTGTATATTACTCTTACAAAAAAATAAAAACCGAACTTTATGAAGATGTACCAATCGTAAGTTTTCCCTTTAAAAATCTTTTTGACGAAAATCAAAAACCTTTAAATATCATATTGATATCTGCTCCTTTTAGAGAGACCAAACACGAAGAACTATATCAAGAATACAAGGACAAAGGATTATCCTTCTGTGGTATATCAAGCTATCTAAACTTCCCAGGACCTATCGATAATCCATTTGAAGATTATTTTCATGTAGAAAGAAAACACGATTATATACAAATGACAACCTCGTGGCTACATTGCTTTAGAGAAGATAAAATACCCACAAATCTCAAACAATCAAATCTACCAATGATACTAATGACAGAAGCAGACCTTAAAAATTCAGAGAATATTCCCTTTAAAACAGACGATAATAAACTTGAAAAGAAATACGATTTTATGTACTGCTGTTTAGACGATAATGATAAATGTGATCCAGGATGGCAATCATACAATAGAAACTGGGAACTAGCTAAAAAATGTCTAGAAGTAATGTGTAGTCAATTCAATCTCAAAGGGATACTGGTTGGAAGACAAAACTGTGAATTTACTAACAAATGCAATAGTCTAGTCAAAGTCGTTCCATTTCTAGCCTATAGTGAATTTCAAGAAGAAATGCAAAAATGCAAGTTCCTTTTCGTTCCAAATATTTCTGATGCATCACCAAGGGTAATGACAGAAGCTATGTGTTATAATATGCCCGTATTAGTCAACTATAATATTATCGGTGGATGGCATAATGTTATTCCTAGTATTACAGGAGAATTCTTTACAAACGAAAATGATATAATACCATCATTATCAAAAATTGTTAATAACTACAATTCTTATCAACCAAGAGGATGGTTCCAATCTCATAGAGGAGTAAAAAATTCAGGCAAAGTTTTAGCCGAATTCTTAAAAGAATCATATCCTAACTTGAAAAAGGACTTTCAATATGCTACAATTACAATTTAATACATACCATTTGTAGTTCAAAGTAGACCTAGAACAATTGTAAATACACAATTGAATACCAATGTAAATATTAACAAGAATTATACAATTTACATTCATCTTCGTATCTATTTCGATAAAATAAGATTGTAGATATGTTTAAATCTCTTATGATGGTTCAATTATATATAACCTTAGAATTATTTAAATTAAAAGATATATCTGTATAATAAATGCAACAAGAAACTAAATATGATCAAAGACATCTATCAAAAATGAAACCTACATTTTTCGGTTTAGGTTCCGATTCCGATTCCGATTCAGACTCAGATTCAGATATAGGCATAGTTAGAAATATATATGGAGGGTTTACATCTGAACAAGGTGAATCCATAAAATTATTTATGGATACCTATAGTGCAATTCATGTTGCATGGTTTACACCTGAAGAAAAGGTTAGATTGAGAGAAAAATTATTGCATAACAAAGTTCTAGTTAGACTACTAGATAACCTAGATGTTCCAAAGACATATGCAGTAGATTATATCGAAGAACCCATATCTCTCAAGATTTATCAGTTTAATAATAAAACTGTATATTTATTTGGAGAAGAACATCATCCTACATTTGATCATTGTGCTTCCAGTATTCTTCCTTCTCCTGATCAAGATACCCCACCTGAACATGTTCCTGCTGCTTATATTCCACCTCGTGATGAAACTGGAACCATTATAGGAGGAATGGCAAATCCTCCTCAACGACCTCTACCAGGAGCACAACATCAAGCTCAACTTTCTTACCCTTTGATTCCTCCTGGTACTTTGACTTTAAGATTTGACGAATGGATAAATCAACTAAGACAGTTAACACCTTCGTTTTTTGATTTATATATTGAAACTTCACTTGACGGTTTAGAACGACCTATTACTGAACCTATTTTCTCACTTAATGAGGGTTTTTTAGAAGTCTACTTAGGTTCAAAAAGAATTGTAGAAATGACTACTAAACTGTTAAATGATGGTATTGATCCTCGTCCTTATATTCTTGATAAGAATATGATGCGTTTGCCAGAGCTTACAGAATGGTTGACTCATATATCTAGAACCATTATAAGTAACAGAATAAATGAACTTGATTCTCCTATTATTCCTTATCCTGAATATTATCGTATTGACCATCAAGATAATAATATAATCAATAGTATTAGTAGTCTATTAAATTTAATGAAAGAATATTACTCAAAAGATACTAATTCTATTCATCATATTAGTCAGACTGGAATGTACAATTTTAGAAACAAATTTAGAAATTGCTTTATTCCTTCAAAGAGGGAAACACAAGCTAATTTAGAATCTTGTATGTTAGCAAGATTCCATAATGTTGATGCTAGGAAGATGGATATATCTGAAGATAAAATAACACCATTACAAATTGGTAATTCAATTGCTGTTTTTGGTAAAGGAATAAGTTTTCAAGAACTAGTCGACATATATACTGAAGTAAACACTCTTGATTTCTTAAGAACTCTATTGATTCCTCGTATGCATCTTCCTACAAATACACCTCTTGTTTGGCCTCCAAATATACCTGTTGAACTACCTCCTCTACCTGATATAATACCAGTTTTGTATGACGATTCTGGAGATATAATTCCTCAACCTCTACCACCTATTCCAACTCCTCCAGTTCCAGTTGATATGTATGCTCAAAATATGTTTGATTATATACTTTCGACTTTCCCAAAAGCGGAAAAGGAATATTCTCGTTCATATTATAAGGATAAAATCAGACAGGGAATTGTAAATAAGATACTAATAAGTAATCAACAATTCCCAGAACATAATTTTAATAAGATGATACATGAAGCTATATTTGTATTGCACCAGCCACTAGTAAATGATTATGAAACATTTAGAATTTTAGCAGAATTATCCAGATATTTTTTACATGTAGGAGTACTATCGATGGATACATATTGTTTGTCAAGAGTATTTAAAAAGTTTAAACTTAAAACTTATTCTCAACCTGAACAAACACATAATATCATAATTTATGCTGGTGATTCCCATTCTAAAATGTATTCTGAATTTATAGAAAACGAATTAGGTCATGCACCAGTATATAATGAAGGAGTTGTCAGTCCAGACTATTCTTGTGTTCGTATTAATTTATCATCCAGAATTGCAGGTCTAAATATCAGATAATTATCTCGGTCTAGCTTATACAATTTCAATATGAATTCATATTGAAATCTATTATGATTATGAATCAAATAATACATTCATGAAAAATAGGAGTTATTAAATATACCTTGATATACTACTACTTCAACAACGAACAATTTCAAAGGTCTTTTTTGACGATAACTTTTTCAGAACCACAACCTTCAGATTCTTTGTGTTTCATTTTAGAATGCATATCTCGACCACTATTTGTAGAAAACTTTTGATTACACAGTGAACACCAGTATAATTTTTTCGTTCTATTGCAATGTTCACAAAACCCGTTTTTAGTAACAAGTCCAACTCCTTTTCCTCCACAACTATTGCATTTTTTAAATTTAGGTTCAGCTTTAGCTTTAGCTTTGGATTCAGCTTCGGCTTTAGCTTCGGCTTTAGCTTTAGCTTTGGATTCAGCTTCGGCTTTAGCTTTAGCTTTAGCTTTAGCTTTAGCTTTAGCTTTAGCTTTGGATTCAGCTTCGGCTTTAGCTTTGGATTCAGCTTCGGCTTTAGCTTTGGATTCAGCTTCGGCTTTATCTTCGTATATCACACAAGATCTATAAGTAGATTTACGTTTTGATTTAGGTTTTTCGAGAAAAACCTGTTTTCCTTTCTTAAAACTGATTTGATAAATATATACATTAGGAATAGTTTTAGTTTCTATAAAGCTCACTATTGAATGTGATCTGAAATTAGCTCTTTTTAATTTTTTAACAAACTCTCGTAGTTCTTTTAAATTTAATTCTCGGTTACATAGACATTCAAAAATATCAATATTCAGTACGAATTCAGTAAGAATTTCAGTAAGAATTTCATCGGGAATTTCATCGGGAATAATAGTTCGAGTGACAATATTAACTTTTTTAATATAATCAAACTGATTCATAATATCTTTTATGTCATTTATATCATCTATGACATTTTGTTGATAAATATTTTTCAATAATTTACCTCGAAAGAACAAGTCTCCAACTATTTTAATTTTATATTTGCAATTCATTATCTAATTTAAAATGTTGATTTTTTAAATTATCAATTTCATTTACTCTCCAACCACAATCCAATACAAGAATATTTCAATTAAAAAGATATCTCTAGTAATAAATGCAACAAGAAACTAAATTAGACCAAGGAATATCTAAAACGAAACCTGGACTTTTACATACATTTAACGGGTTCACATCAAGCCAAAGTGATTCCATCAAATTATTTATGGATACCTATAGTGCAATTCATGTTGCATGGTTTACACCTGAAGAAAAGGCTAGATTGAGAGAAAGACTATTGTATAATAAAGTTCTAGTTAAACTGTTGGACAACCTAGATGTTCCAAAGACATATACAGTAGATTATATTGAAGAACCTATATATCTCAAGATTTATCAGTTTAATAATAAGACTATATATATATTTGGTGAACACCATCGACCTACATTTGGTCATTGTGCTTCCAGTATTGTTCATTCTCCTGACCCTGATACCCCGTCTGAACATGTTCCTGCTGCTTATATTCCGCCTCGTGATGAAACAGGAACCATTATAGGAGGAATGGCAAATCAACCTCCTCCAGGAGAACTTTCTCACCCTTTTATTCCTCCTGACACTTTGACTTTAAGATTTGATGAATGGATAAACCAACTAAGACAGTTAACACCATCGTTTTTTGATTTATATATTGAAACTTCACTTGAAGAGTTAGAACGACCTGCTACTGAACCTCTTTTTAGACTTAATGACGGATTTTTACAAATCTATTTAGGTGTAAAAAGATTGATAGAAAATATCAAATACTTATCAAGTATGAATTATGATAATCCTCATCTTTATATTTATGATATTGAATTACCAAAACTAGGGAAGATTTACACTGATATATCTAGGAGAATTGTAGACGAAAGAATAAATAATCCTCATATTCAATCACCTATTCCTCCTGACTATTATCATATTGATCAACAAGATAATAATATAATCAATACTATTAATAGTATAATAAAAACAGATAAAAATATGACCTTAACTAGTAATAATATTCAACATATTAGAAAAGATGCTGAAATGTACAACTTTAGAAACAAATTTAGAAATTGCTTTATTCCTTCAACGAGGAAAACACAAGCTAATTTCGAAGCTTGTATGTTAGCAAGATTTCATAATGTTGATGCTAGGAATATAGATATAGGTGAAGCTAAAATAACACCACTTCAAATGGGTATGGAAATTTATCTTTTGTTTTCATCTGATGATGAAAATTTAGAGGAACAAGAAGTAGTAGACATATTTACTGAATTAAACACTCTTGATTTCTTAAGAACTCTAATGATTCCTCGTCTGCATCTTCCTCCAAATACACCACTTGTTTGGACTCCAAATACACCTCTGGATCTACCTCCTCTGCCTGATATAATAACAGTTTTGTATGATGATTCTGGAGATATAATTCCTCAACCTCTACCACCTATTCCAGATCCTCCAGTTCAAGTTGATATGTATGCTCAAAATATGTTTGATTATATACTTTCGACTTTCCCAAAAGCAGAAAAGGAATATTCTCGTTCATATTATAAGGATAAAATCAGACAGAGAATTGTAAATAAATTATTAACAACAACTGTTTCGCCAATTAATTTTAATAAGTTGATACACAAAGCTATATTTGTATTGCACCAACCACTAGTAAATTTTCAAAAAACACTTAGAATTTTAATGAAATTATCCGAATATTTTTTCTATGCAATGGCACTGGTTATGGATACATATTGTTTATCAAGAGTATTTAAAAAGTTCGATGTTGAAACTGATTTTCAACCTAAAGAAACACATAATATAATAATTTATGCTGGTGATTTACATTCTGATATGTATTCAGAATTTATAGAAAATGAATTAGGTCATGCACCAGTATATAATGAAAGAACTGTCAGTAGTCCAGACTATTCTTGTGTTCGTATTAATTTATCAGGTCTAAATATATGATAACAATTCTCTCAGTCTAGGCTGTAATAAATTAGATTGTTTTCACCTCATAAAATTATTAATTTCATCAGTTATATTAAATATGATATTTATGATTTATCAAGTTTGTTTGTTATAAGCATGATGATCCACAAAACAGGTTTGGAATTATTTGTGCTTTCAGAAATAATATGAACTCCTTGCAATTTCTTCATTATTATAATATCTAATTTAAAAAAACTTCAATATGCGACAATTTAATTTATATTTCATATAATAAAATGTATAATAAAACATTTTATTATATCAGTGGATCAGTATTTGCTCTTGCTCTTGTTCTTATTATTATTTTTTATTCTAGTAAAAGTTCATCATCCTCATCCTCTTCCTCTTCCTCATCGCCAACCCCAAGTTACTACCCAATCAGTGATCAAGTCAGTACAACTCAACCAGTATTTACAACTCAACCAGTATTTACAACTCAACCAGTCAGTACAACTCAACCAGTATTTACAACTCAACCAGTATTTACAACTCAACCAGTATTTACAACTCAACCAGTATTTACAACTCAACCAGTCAGTACAACTCAACCAGTATTTACAACTCAACCAGTCAGTACAACTCAACCAGTATTTACAACTCA
>Ga0208720_1000183_pt1 | contig 17238 bp, 17 predicted proteins | sample LakMenEpi20Apr10_FD_150716 | JGI IMG/M metagenome (GOLD analysis project Ga0208720, IMG submission 150716) | Freshwater microbial communities from Lake Mendota, WI - 20APR2010 deep hole epilimnion (SPAdes) | ecosystem: Environmental > Aquatic > Freshwater > Lake > Epilimnion/Euphotic zone ...
GATAGGATTCAGACGAAGAACCTAGACCAAAATCTTAAAATTGGAATCGACACAAGTCTATGTATAAAAAGCAGAACGGTTCATATAACAAAACGAGATTGCTTACGGTTGTTCACGTTTTTGCAAGATCTTATCCGCGGCATCCCGTGTCCATCCGTGGCTAATACCTCCTACCACTATGATTCAACGTAACTCCTTATAAAATCTCACCATCAGCTCATTTTACAAAACAAGATCCGTTCCGGTTCAATCATATTTTCTCATGATCTTATCCGCGGCATCCCGTGTCCATCCGTGGCTGATCAGGCTTTGGATTCTGGACGAATGGTCTTGGTGGATTCCGTTTTTTTTCGCATCATGTCAATCTTGAGAATCGAATGGTCCAACCACAAATGGAAAGTCCGGCTACCCGATGTCCAAAAAAAAACCGGAAGTTCCGTTGGGATCAATCAAAAACATTCTCTTGCCGATCCTCCGTCCCGATCTGATGCCACCCGGAGCGGTCCACCGCGACGAGATCACTCCCGACGATTCTCCATGCAACCACTGTGTGGGCAAATGTTGCCGCTATTTTACCGTCCCCATCAAAACCCCCAGAACGAAGGCCGATTTCGACGAATACCGCTGGTATCTGGCGCATGGCCAGACGGTGATTTTCACCGAAACCGAGACCAAAAACGGTAAGTCCCTGACCCGCTGGAATTTAGTTGTCTGGACTCTGTGCCAATATCTCTTGCCTGACAACAGGTGTGGGATCTATGATACAAGACCTCAGGTCTGTCGCGACTACAAGTCAGAGGACTGCGAATACGACACGCCCTGGGTGTTCGAACAATCGTTTGAAACGCCTGATTCGATCCAAAGTTACGGTGAGCAGTTCCTTGAGGAACGTCGAGCAGCCCGGCGCAAGAAATAAGAAAAAATTATTTCGCCACGGCCATTCGACCATTCCAATCGGATTTGGGTGAATGGAGGAGCCCAGATATGGCCAGACGATGGAACCCCTATGAAGCTGCGTTTGAGGCGAATATTCGCCAACTGAATGTGCCCTGCGTGGTGGTGGACGAGTGCCGGCGAGCCGTGAGCGACGAGGGTTCCCTGAAGAATCCTGACTTTCTGGTCTATCCCAAAATGGGCAAAAACCTCGTCGTCGAAGTCAAAGGCAAACTCGCCAAAGACTCCTACGGCAGAAGACCTTGGGAAAACTGGGTGACCACCGACGACCTCTCGGCCCTGGTACGCTGGCAACAGATGTTCGGGCCAGGCTTTGTCGCGGCACTGGTTTTCGTGTATGCTGAAGAGTCGCAGGATTTTCCACTGCCAGCCCATTCCGATACCGGCTTCCCGTTCCGGGGCTTGGTCTACCGGTTTTGGGCCGTTGCACTGGACGATTACGTAGCCCATCTGCGATCCCGTGGTATGGCGTGGAAAGCTGTGGCCATGGCTCGTGAGGCATTCCGGGCCAGAGTCCGGCCACTCGCGGAATGGCTTCCAATGTCTGAAACAGCCGCCCCAAAAATGGCGGGATTATCGCCCCGAAGAAAAGTCAGAGGATCCCGATGAACCGATTTGCCCGCACCTGTCTGACACTGGTTCTGCTCAGTCTCCCCACCATCGCTCAGGCTCAAGAAGCCGGTACCGAAGAAAAAACTCCAGGCAAGCCATTCTACGGCTATGCAGGCTGGGGCATTCTGACATTCGGGGCCCTTTGGGGTGCCTGCAAAGCCTCCCGCCGTTGATCCCTGCAAGCCCCTGAATTGAGCCACGAACGCCCACTGGAAAGTCATAAGCGAGACAGCCTTACGCCATGAATGTTTTGACCGGAACCGCCAGCCGGATCGATCGTGCCGAGATCGCCAGCATCTACCACTCGCCACTTCTGGACTTGATCGGAAGGGCCAATGCCGTGCATCGAGCCCATCACGACCCAACCGATGTGCAAGTCTGTGTGCTGCTTTCCATCAAAACGGGTGGTTGCCCTGAAGACTGTGCTTATTGCTCCCAAGCGGCCCGATACAACACCAATGTTGATCCGCAAGGCCTGATGAAGCTGGAAGATGTGACCGCTGCGGCCCAACGTGCCAAAGCCTCGGGAGCCACCCGATTCTGCATGGGAGCCGCCTGGCGTGAAGTGCGCAGTGGCCCTCAGTTCGACCGGGTCCTGGAGATGATCCGAACCGTGAACTCCGAAGGACTTGAAGTCTGCTGCACCCTCGGCATGGTCACGCCCGAACAGGCTGTTGCCATGAAAGAGGCTGGCCTTTATGCCTACAACCATAACCTCGACACCTCGGCAGCCCACTACGATCAGGTGATCCACACGAGAACCTACGAAGACCGCCTGAAAACGCTCGATGCCGTGCGTAATGCCGGGATCTCGGTCTGCTGTGGCGGTATTCTCGGCCTCGGCGAGACGGATGAGGATCGGATTGACCTACTGAACACACTGGCAAACTTGCCTGAGCCTCCTGAAAGCGTGCCCGTCAATGCTCTGGTCGCTGTGGACGGAACTCCGCTTGAAGGTTCGCCCAAGGTGAGTGTCTGGTCCATGTTGCGAATGATCGCCACAGCCCGCATCATCATGCCCACGGCCATGGTCAGGCTTTCGGCTGGTCGTCTGGAAATGCCTGAATCGGAACAAGCACTCTGCTTTCTGGCAGGTGCCAACTCGATATTCGCTGGCGACAAGCTCCTGACAACTCCAAATCCTTCGATCGACCGCGATTCCTCCATGCTCGCCACACTTGGGCTCACTCCACGCGTCTCGTCTGTCTCCTCCCAAGCCACGGCTTCATCTTGTTCCTCCCCTTCCAATCCGGCGGGAACAAACTGCTGCGATGGTCAGGGTCAGGCCCATTAAATTGACTGCCTGATGCAGGATTCCAATCACCCATCCGTCGTCATTTCTGGTGTCGGATTGGTCACAAGTCTTGGCTGGGGATGCAGCTCCACTTTTGTTCGCCTCTGCGCTGGTGAAAAAGCCGCCGTCTGCGGTTCATGGCCGACCCATTCACATGGGAATCAGCCATGGGCTGGCTATCCCGTGGTTGTCCCAAACCGACTGATCGACCGCTTGTGGCCCGACCCGGTTTTTAACATCCTTGGGTTCGCCGCCGACGAAGCTCTGGTTGACGCTCAAATCAACCCCAATCTGTGGGACCAGAATCGTGTGGCAGTCGTGGTCGGTCTGTCCAAGGGCGCTGTTCGTTTGCAAAGCCGCTGGGCAGAGAATCCGTCAGCCATGTCTCGGAATGTTGCCGCTCAAAAACTCGGCTGGGCCGTAGCAGCACCATCCGCAGGAGCATCCTTTATCGCTTCAAAGTATGGCACAGGTGGGCCAATTCTGGCGCCTATCACCGCTTGTGCTACAGGGCTTACGGCAATTCGACGTGCAGCCGAGTTATTAAAGTCAGGCAGTTGTGATATTGCCATCGCAGGAGCGGCGGATGCTTCGCTTGAACCTGTAATCCATGCAGCTTTTACCCGTATGAAGTCGTTGGCTGGCCCAGCATTCACCGGCGAATCGCCAGACCATTGGATTCGCCCCTGGTCTTCGAAGCGCAACGGCTTCTTGATCGGCGAGGGTGGAGCCATTTTTATTCTGGAGCGTGCTGAGGATGTTCGACGATCCGGGAGAACCGCCCTGGCCAGAATCGACAGAATGGCCGCTGGGGCGGAGGCTTTCCACCCAACCAAACCCGATGACAGATCGGAAGTGATGCACCGGGTGATTCGCCAGGTTGTCGATCAGGAGAAGTCCCAGATCCATATCGACGCCGTTCACCTTCATGCCACAGCCACCCGAGGATACGACTCTCTTGAAGCCGGTGCCGTGATGCGATCACTTGAAAATCAGGCGAAGCATGCTTACATGCTGGCGTCGAAACCGCAAGTCGGCCATTGTCTGGGTGCAGCCGGAGCAGTCGAACTGGCAATTTGCTGTGAATCCATGAGACGAGGCATTCTTCCCCCCTTTGCCCCCGATAGTAACATGGATTTTGAACGGCCCGGGCAACCTGTTGGCCCCGCCGCGATCCGCCGAAGCGTTCATTCGATTCTAAAAATTGTGGCTGGATTTGGAGGCCACGTGGAAGTCTGCCTCTTGGAAAAACTCGCCGATCACTAACGTAGCAGTAATGCAACAATGATGTTTGAATCCCACTGGACTGATTCACTTGAATTCTATTTTCAATCATGATCTGGCATTTAGTTAAGATTAGGTATAGACTCATTCTTAAAGTGATATTGATAATATCTGCGAGTCAAATTCGTTTGCTTTGCAGTTTCCGTCCAACAATAATTTGAGGTTTTGCCATGATGGTTCGACGTTTCGCTTTGATTTGCCTCACCGGCTTGATTTCGCAATTGCCTGTTGGACCGGCTTTCGCCGGGCAGGTGGAATATTTCTCGACAGGCGTTTCCAACATCTCTGCCGGCGCATATGCCGGATCGATTGGATTCGGAGTATCCAACAACGGAGTGGTCGCAGCCACCACCAATCTGGGCCAGAATGAAGAAGCCTTTACTTACACCACCGGTTCTGGAGTTTATGCTCTGGGCACTCAGGGCAGGGTCTTGAGCATCAGCTCGGATGGTTCAAAGGCTTCCGGTTACTTCACCGGGGCGACTTCATCTGGAGGGATGGTCTGGGAGACCGGCACCCAGAATTTCACCCGCCTGAACACTTTACTGGGCTATACCATAGGCTCGGCCATAAGCCCAAATGGTTCTTACGTAGCAGGTTATGGTGGGTCACAGATGGCCTCCTGGAATTCTGACGGAACCAACAGCACCGGGTTAGGCCAGATCTCCGGACCATCCTGGGTTCCACCTGCCAACTTTGGCTGGGGTGGCGCTGTTTCTGATACAGGGCTGGTAGGCGGAACGTCCGGCTATTCAGGCCAGCCTGTGACCAATCCCCGAGTCGCTGTGATTGCGACCGCCGGTGTGGCCAACAGCACCCAACAGCTCGGAAATGGAGTGCTCGACTCCACCATCGCAAACCCTTACGCCAAAGTGCTTGACATCAGTCCGAACGGAAATTTGCTGGTAGGGGAATCGAATGTCCAGAATGGGCTTGATGTCGTGACCCACGCTTTCCTGGTTGATCGCACCATCAGTGATACCCTGATTGACATAAGTCTCCCAGCAGGTTTCACTCAGGCCAGTGCCCGCGCTGTGACATCCGGTATTTTGGAATTTGGGAATCAGCCACTCGTGGTGGGAACCGCCTGGAACGGCTCGATCGCAACCCCTGATTATTCCAATCTCAGTGCCGTGATCTGGGTTCCCGGCAGTGGATCGTTACTCCTGTCAGACTATGCGACCAGCAACTGGGGCATCACGATCCCGACAGGCTTTAAAATCATCACAGCTTACGGGATTTCGACCGATGGCCGATTCATCACGGGCTCTGCCATCGACTTGTCCGGAAATCAGGTGGGATATCTGATGACGACCAACGTTCCGGAACCAGCCTCGTTTGTCTCGCTTGGAGTCGGAGTCGGATTAGCGATTCTGGCTCGTCGGCGTATCCGTCAGAACCCGTCCCATTGATCGCGATCGAATCATCGACAAATCAAAATCTTACAATCGCAGGGTGGCCTGAAAATGGCCGCTCTCGGTTTGTTGACTTTGACCTTCTGATTGGATGACGGAAGACAAAACCTCTGAACGAATGAGTTGGTCCAGCAACGGTTTTCATGGAATATTCGAGCATAAACATGGTTCCGACTGGTTGACTGTGCCGATTTGGCCTTATAATAAGATGATCTGAATCGCCAAGCGGTGAAATACCCCGAGACCCAGGCCTGAAGCATGAAGTGTGAACGCTGCTCCAAACCGGTGACCCATCACATCACCGATATCGACAAGAACGGGGATTGGCAGGAACACCACCTTTGTCATGACCACGCCCAGACATTTCTCGAAGAGTCGACTGAAGCGGAAGAGAAGCCGAAGAAAGACGTGAGTGAACTGGCCAAGGCGTTCATCAACCAGTCGAGCAAAGCCGGAGCCGCCGCTGAAGCCGCCACAGAGAAGCGAATTTGCCCTGTCTGCAAAATGACTTTCCAGGAATTTCGCAACACAGGCAGGCTCGGTTGCCCAAACGATTACGTGGTTTTTCGTGAAGAGCTGATGCCCCTGCTGGAAAATATTCACGACGAAACCCGCCATTGCGGCAAGACTCCACACAGGGCCCCACGAGACACCCAAACTTTGACATCGCTGATTCAGCTCAGAAACGAACTCAAGCGAGCCATTGCCGCCGAAGATTACGAACTTGCCGCACGGGTGCGAGATCAGATCAAAGAGCTGGAATCCCGCAAATCCGTCACCTGACTGAGACCTTGATCAAGAAATTTTCACTGCATCAGGGCAATTAGCTGGTATTCTGTGACAGTAGAGATATGGTCACGGCTGTTCTAACTGAGGCGGAATGCGGAATGAGTTCCAATCCATCCGAATCGGAAAACAGCGGAGTGGCCAATGCCGCAACCACTCTGAACCCGAAATGCAGTGTTTGTGGCCAGGATTTGATGCAATTTCGAACCGGTGGACGACTCGGTTGCCCGCTTGACTATCAAGTCTTTGCACCGACCTTGAGCCACTTTTTCGAGACCAACCAAAGTGCCTCATTGCATGTCGGAAAATGGCCAAAGCGTGGGCCAAGCCGATTCGAGACTCTGCGTTGGCAAGCTGAAATCCGTCAGGCTATTGTGACCCAAAACTACGAACTGGCGGCCCAACTACGTGACCGCCTGCGCGAACGGAAGAATCAACGGAAGCGAAGAGATGACACTTGACGAACTGACCCGTTCACCAGGCGAATGGCTCAAAGGGACAGGCCCTGAGAGCGACATCGTGATCTGTTCCCGGATCAGACTGGCTCGAAATCTGGCCGATTTCCCGTTCATCTCGAAAGCCAGCAGGGCCGAGAAGAGCGAAATCGTCACCCTGATTCGTGATGCCATCACCGAGGCGAACGCCAAGCTGAATTACTTTGACGTCGAACGCATGAGCGAACTCGACCGTCAGTTCATCGTCGAACGGCACCTGATATCACGCGAGCTCAAAGAGGGTGAAGGTCCGCGTGGGGTTGCACTTAACGACGACGAAAGTGCATCCATCATGGTCAACGAAGAAGACCATCTCCGAGTTCAGGTCATGCGTTCCGGATTCGCCCTTCAACAAGCCTGGGAACAAATCGACGACCTCGACAACCGCCTTGAAGAGCACCTCGACATCGCCTTCAGCCAAGAGCTTGGCTACCTCTCCGCCTGCCCGACCAACGTCGGCACCGGAATTCGGGTCGGAGTCATGCTCCACCTGCCCGCCCTCGGCCAGACGAATCATCTCGACAAATTCTTCCGCGCCCTCCAAAAAATCAACCTCTCCGTCCGCGGCCTGCACGGCGAGGGCACCCAGCCTTACGGCGATTTCTATCAGATCTCCAACCAGCAGACTCTGGGCAAAAGCGAGCCGGAACTGATTCAAAGCCTTTCCGACGTCATCCCCCAGCTGATCGAATATGAGCGTAAAGCTCGTCAGACACTCCTGACAGAACGCCGCCAAGTGCTGCACGACCAAGTCAGCCGGGCTTATGGAGTTCTGAAAACCGCTCACACGATCTCCAGCGAAGAAACGATGCTGCTACTGTCGAGCGTACGGATGGGGATCAACCTCGGCTTGATCGACGACCTCGAAATCGCTCAGGTCAACGAGCTTTTCATCAACACCCAGCCCGCTCACCTACAGAAGATCCACGGCCAAACTCTAGCAGTAGACGAACGCAACGTCCTGCGAGCCAGCTTCTTACGCAAACGGCTTACCGAAATGCGCGAAGGGCATGGCGAGTAAATTCTGGACACGTTCAGCAACGTGCCAATCGAGACTTGCCTTCGTCAAGCTCATTGCTTTGAAAGTCGATCGACTTCTACTGCGAGACGCAACCTATTTCAAAGCATAATTTCAACAGCGAGACGAATACGATGTCAGTCCAAAGAGACAACTTCCAGATACTGGTTTCTCACCTCGTGCAAACGATCAAAGACTGGGTCCAGCCAGTCGATTGGGTCACTCGCACATACCCCAAAAAGATGAGGGACAACGGCCGCGAAGTCTTTGAGATACCAGCCTTATATCTTCAAAAAGGCCCAACTCGAGTCCTTCTCGACCCCATTGCATTCGACGTACCTGGAGCCGATGCAGTCGTTGATCTCTATCTGATGCCGACTTACGACGACATCGCAACCCTATATTTTAAAAAGGGAGCATGGGTCATTCACTACGAGTTCCCCAAGACACAAGATCCGTCTCACCACGATTCTGAGGCATCCTTTCTTCCCCTTTCCAAAGAGTCAATCAACCTGGTTCTGAACGCGATCGAGGAACATGCCATACCGTCTTTTTGACTGGCACGAGCACATCAAGGATGTCGAAGGTGAGTACAAGACTGCCAGATTCGCCATCGAACATCTCAAGGTCAGGCTGATTTCAGATCCAGATTTGTTTGCCAAAAAACACGAAGCCCGTTCCAACCTCAGGAATACAGACCAAAACCTCGAGGGCACTTATCTGGTACGTATCTTCGCAGCTTTCGAAGCAGCACTCCGCTCTTTCGACCAAGCCAAAAACAATGATCCTACCCGAAAGGGCGATGCTTCTGCCCTGATTGATCGTATTGGAGGACGCCGTGGACAAGGGATTTCCAATTCAGTTCGTCTCGGAGCCCATGAAGTTCGACGTGCTCGCAATTCATTTGCCCATGAAAGCGACGTAACCTCTGAATTTATAAGTATCCGCGATGCAAGAGCCCGACTCCAGACTTACCTCTCCTGGCTCCCAGAGGAATGGGGCTGATCCCGGTTAACCCTTCTCAAAAATTCTTATTTCTTTTCATTCACCTGACCGTCCTGATACCCACCAAGTCGCCTCCAGACCAGCGGGTCTACCGTCTCTCTCCACGATTTGGCCGACCCATCCAATAACAACACATGCACGCTCCCTGGGTGTGCGCTTGACGCCCCCATCTGTCCACAATTTCCTTCATTCGCCACGGCCGAGAGTTTCCAATTCGGCGTTAGCCCATGATGGTACAGAGTTTGCGACCAATCGCCGCGTGACCACTCGTGGCCAGCATCGCCCTTCCAGGCTGACACGGGATCCCCTGATAAACTCGCCGCAATCGCTGCTGCACAGCCTTGAGTTTCCTGATAATTAGAGATCGCCATCTCCGCCTTGCCGTTCCCAATCAAACGTTCGGCAAAAGCGGCTGTAAAAGCCGATCCATCACCTGACTCAACCTGCTTAGGCGTAACCACTTGACCGATCCCAAACGGGCCAGTTCTGCCATCAGAATCGGCCCCCGTATTGGCTCGATAATTCGTGGCTGACTGGGGTTCCATGATCCGATCTGATGGACATCTCAGGCCAACCACAACCGATGGTAAACTCTTGTTATCAGTGGGATTTTTCGACTTTATCTGACTTTCCACATCCGTAAAATCGCGAAGCTGCAATGTTGCTCGCAAGTTCCAGAGGATACTCGTTCCAGACCCAGCTTCTCCGGTCCCCCATCCCATGGCCGACGGATACTGGCCTGTTGCCTGCGTGTAAATGGCAAATGCCTGTCCAATCTGGTTCAGATTTGACAAGCAAATCAGCGACCTCGACTGTTCACGCCCTCTTGGCATCCGCGATAGTAAAAGCAGGGCCGTAAAGCTGATAATGACAACCACAATCACGACTTCCGACAATGCCACTCCACGACGTCTGTTTAACATCCGCTTTTGTACCGGCTGATTGAATCTGGACGGGTCCGATATCATGGCTTTTATTTCAATATTCATCGTAAGGATCAGTTTCGTAAGTACGTTCTGAATCGTCTGTTTGATCCAGTTCCATCTCTTCAATCCGCTGATTCCAGACCTCAGCAATCGCCGCTGACCGCACCCGATGCGCCAACAATCGAACGATCGAGTCCCCGATTGCGATCGTCACCATCACGATCGCCACAATTCCAACCACTGCCCAGATCGAGACAAACAGGAGGCGATCCGCCCTCACGGAGGTCGGGATCTGAGCCCCAATCGCCATCAGCAACGCCTCAAACCATAAGAGCAAAAGGCCCAACCGCCTAAGCTTGTCCGAGAGCCGATCCAAAGGCCCCTGACGTGGCCACTTCGGCCGCACTTTCTCCCAATGGCTAAGGACGAAGGCTGCACCTGCCACAATCGCAGCCATGATCAAACCAGCAATGGGCAAGTTGTTCATGACTCTTCATATCCCATGACGCACAGATAGTTTGCGGCAATTGCCCAGTTCATGATCAATAAAGATCCATCTTTGTCAATTGCTCTTCGACCCAGTCGCTGCGTCGTGCAATTTCGTAGACAGTGCCCCGAATTTCAGTCGATCTCAAACTCGCCCTGTCAAAGGTTCTAGTCATGATAAACATGGCCTGACCATTCACGTCGCGGATCGAAATACCGACATAAGGCAGGTCATTATTGAGCCTGAGAACGAACTCATAGTCGTTCGTATCTGCTGGCCCACAAACGGAATAGACCGTCAGGCTGGTTTGTCCGAGTGGCCCCCGCTCAATTTCCAGATAGACTTCCTGAAGCCTCTCTCTGGGCAATCTCATGATCACTCGCCAGAGGTCGGAACCGCCTTGAACCAAGCCGTCCACACCCTCCAGACTTTCACGAACGATCGACTCGATGTCCTGATAATCAAACAGTAGATCCTCAAGCTCGCCGGCCAACTCCTCAGCCGACGAGTACCGATCCTCAGCCTTTTTGGCCATACAGCGTTCCAGAATTTTCTGGATCGGCTCAGGTACGTCCGGATTCACCGCCTTGGCATCAGGAATGGCTGATGTCCTGTGCATTCGGATCAACTGCCGGACATTGTCCGAACTATAGGGCAATTGAGCAGTTAGAAGATAAAAATACGTCACACCAAGCGCGTAAATATCCGATTGGGGCGAGGCCGCCGTGCCTTGAAACAGCTCAGGGGCCATGAAAGTGGGTGTACCTGAAACAGCAGAAGTCGTTTCTGATGGGTCGTTTACGTTGAGAACTAGCCCAAAGTCGGCCAGTTTGGCCATGCCTTCGCCACTCAGCAAAATATTCGCAGGCTTAACGTCGCGGTGGACCAGACCAGCCCTGTGAGCCGCATCAAGGGCAAAACAGACCTGACGAATCAAGTCGGTCGCGCTCGGGACCTCTAAAGCCCCATTTTGCACCACAGCTTCACGCAGGCTCACCCCACCTGGGACAAATTCCATCTCGATGTAGTGATAACCCTTTGCACCACCAAGGTTATGTACCGTTACAATGTGTGGGTGGACCAATCCAGCCACGGCCCGGGCTTCGGCCCAGAATCGATCACGAATCAAAGGCTTGCGGCGCAAAAGGCCTGGGCTCATGATCTTCAGAGCACACGGACGCTCCAGCGACATGTGAGTGGCCCGATAAACTCGCCCCATCGACCCCCGGCCGATAATTTCTTCGACCCAATACTGACCAATTTCGCTATGCACCAGGTCGTCGACCGCCGGAAAACCATCGCCCAGCATCCCTCCAATTTCCGAACTGACGGTCTGATCCGCAACGATCAGCTTGGTTTCTTCAGTGGATGTTGGCTCGTGAATATGATTTTCAACAGGCCGGTGCTCCTCACCACTGGAGACCATCGGGCATGCGATCTCCGTATTGATGAACGGACAATTCGCGGGCGGATGATTCGCGCTTAAATCGAACGACGTGACCAGTTCGTTGCATTGGGAGCAACGAATCGGGCTCGAACCAGTGTCGGTCTGTGTCAAGTCGCTCATGAAGGGATCCGCTGGAGGGGAGGCTGCCTTGACCTACGAAGTCGGTGGGCTCGGAAATCATCCTGATTTCCACGACTCGTACAGGGCTGCGTTCACTGATATACACCTATTTTCACCAAGTTTGGAGTGGCGTCAAGCGAATGACTCCCACAGACTTCTCCACCTCTCCATTCCAGCCAACTCTTTTCTTCTTGAAAAGTCGGCCACCACACTTGTTACAGCTCTTACACCATGACTTTTGAATTCTTCTGAATCTTCAAGAAACACCTCAAAAAAGCCTTTGTCCGCTGCTTCCAGGCCCAGGCAATCTTCAGGTTGACTATCTCATTAACCACCATGAGATTTACTTCGTCCGCTGAAAAAGTTTCGTGATCCCTGCTGTCATCGTCAAAACATCCCCTATCCCTGTCTCAATTTCCACTGGTTGGGCCATTCGTCAACGATCTGTTGAACTTTATCCTCATCTATCATCAATCAGAACTTCAAAATTGACAAACGTATCGTAAATCGCCAAGATGTTTAAAGACTCTAATTTCGATTCGCTTGATTTCCTGACGAACTCCATGAGTGACTGATTTGATGAACATCCTGAACTCTTATCTCAGAATTTGTCTCGATTTTAACACCAATGTTCGAAACCATCTCGACCCAGTTTTAAAGTCCGTTTCAAATGGTTCTATTTCTTCCATGCGATATTTGAAAATTACGACCATTCCATTCACAATATCCTGTATTTTTTTGATTGTTTACTTTAGCGGAATTTTAAATCATCATTCCGTAAATGATGAGGACTGCTATCTCCCTCTAATCCAACACTATGCGCAATTCCCATGGGTCACTCCTTTCCTTGAAACCAACCATTTACATACTTCCATCGGCCCTCTATTCTTTATCGCTCACCGAGCCTGGTCAGGCCTTGTCAGTTCAAGTGATTTTACGGCTCGCCTGCTTGGTCTTTGCATGATGCTCACCGCAACCTTGGCCTGGAATGCTATCGGGCAACGACTTGGCCTGAGACATCCAATCCTGCTTTGCCTCTTGTTTTTAGTCCTCCCATATCATGCCATATTTGCCATCTGCGCACTCGCAGAACCATTGATGATGTGCTTTTTATTGCTCTCCATCTGGGCCTGGATGGCTGCTACCGATTCACTTCAATCCAGATCAGATCATCACTACAAGTGGTACTTCTGCCTGAGTGGCATTTCACTTGGCCTGGCTGAGAATGCAAAACAACCTCTGATCACCGTCGCCATCGCTCTGGCTTTAATCGGCCTGTTTCGGCTCAAAAACGTATGGTCTGTCGCCGGCCCCCTGATCGCAATTACAATCCAGATTCCATTTTGGCTACTCTGGGGCAATATTTTCCCACCCGGTCAGCGACAAGGCATGATGCCCCAATTCGCCCAAATGACGGGCCTTTATCCTGACACTTCAATTCATCTTCTGGCTGTTGCAGGAGTTGTGCTTTGGCCTGCTGTAAATATCCGTTTAAAACCCATCGAATTCTGGGTTATCTCTATTTCAGGAATTTTTATCTGGATTCTATTCGGGCCAAATATGGACCAGAATCATCCCGACCGATTCCGATTTGTCGGGCCACTTCTGCAAGCCAGCTATCATTCAAGCTGGATTCGATTTACGCTTTTCCTGCCATTCCTGGCTGGCTGGCATATTTTCTGGGACTCTATCATACATTTAATCAAGAACGACATTTCCATTCAACGCCAAGCCCTCATGCTGGCGAGCATTCTAAGTGTCATCGGCTTTATAAACAGCCCTTTGGCTTTTGATCGTTACGCCACCTGCTTCTTGCCACTCTGGTGCCTGGCTTATTGGCCAACCATGGAAAATCGCCTGTTCCGAACAATTACAGCCTTGTGCGTGATGGCCATCATTTCCATTATCATGGTGGCGAGAGTTGCAATTGATCCCTCGCTTTTTTTGAAATAGAAATAACCTGTACTCACTTGATCACCTAACCGGCTTCTGGGCATAGATGATTACAGGCCTGTGTGGATATCCGATGGTGACTGTGGCAATGGTGCAAATGACGGCCTTTAAACGTGCCAACAACCCTCCGCGACAGGTATTATACACACAGAAATATCGCTGCGGTTTAATGAAACCTGTGGAGTGCAAAGATTTTTTCAAGAGCCGTGCACTCAGGCCTCGCTCTGTGGTACCAAACAATTCACGATCCTTCGCAGACGATGGCGAATATTGATGAAACCAGTCAGGCTCAACAATCAGAATCGAGCCGCCCGGCCTTAACGCCTTCCAGCAGTTGACCAGTACAGACTTATCATCGGCGCAGTGATGCAGCGCATCCATAATTAATACGCTATCGAATTTACCCTCCGACACTTTAAAATCAGCGGATTGCATATCGCCTTGCTGAAATTCAATTTTTAATCCATATCGATCAGCATTTTCGCGAGCGATTGTGAGCATGTCATCCGAAACATCCATCGCCTGAACATCATAACCACGACCCGCCAGAAAGATGCTGCTCCAGCCCGGTCCACACCCCAAATCCAAGACCTTAGGCCCAAAAGCACTTTGATTGATGATCTCGGAAACCGCCGCCCAATAATGCAGGAACCAATGGGAAATAAATCCTTTGGTGCGTAAATGATCTTTAAAATCTGGCCCGTAGATTTCAATCGCTTTTTGAACGAACGCCTTTTCGTTATCAATTGTCCCGCTCATGACGACTCCTTTTCCATGATTTATTTGTCAGTTTAAATTTTGAACATTTTTAAAAAAAAGGGCCGGAGATTGATCTCTCCGGGCCTTTTTTTGAACCGCTCTCATTAGACATTATATGTCGAGGAAGAGGTATTTCCGCCACGACCGGTCCAGTTCGTGTGGAAGAACTGGCCACGAGCTTTGTCGAGGCGCTCATAAGTATGAGCCCCAAAATAATCCCGCTGAGCCTGCAGCAGATTGGCTGGCAGACGCTCGCTGCGATATCCATCAAAATAAGCCAGGGCCGTTGTCATGGCGGGTGCGGCGATGCCTTGAGTCACTGCCAGGGCGGCCACTCTGCGCCATCCGTCAGAGGCTTTTTCAAGAGCCGATTTGAAGAACGGATCAAGCATCAAATTCGGCAGGCTGCCATCGCGGTCGAACGCTTCCTTGATATTGCCGAGGAATCGGCTCCGGATAATGCAACCGCCACGCCACATCAGGGCGATGCCCGATTTATTGAACTTCCAGCCCGTCTCTTTCGCCATCGACTCGATCAGCTCATAACCCTGAGCATAGCTCACAATTTTGGCAGCATAAAGCGCTTGCTCGATGTCGTCGATCAACTGGGCTTTATCGCCTGTGTAAGTCGGCTTCGGGCCACTCAGAATCGTCGAGGCGTGGACCCGTTGATCCTTCTGTGCCGACAGACAACGTGAGAAAACGGCTTCCGAGATCAGGGTCAGAGGGGTGCCTGTGTCCATGGCCGAAACCACGGTCCACTTGCCTGTTCCCTTTTGTCCAGCTGTGTCGAGAATGTTGTCGACCAGCGGCTGATTGGTTTCAGGATCCACATATCCGAGAATATCGCGAGTGATTTCAATCAGATAGCTGTCCAAAACTCCGGTGTTCCAGCGCGCGAAAACATCGGACATTTCCTGAGCTGAAAGGCCCAGAAGGCGTTTCATCAGGTCATAGGCTTCGCAGATCAACTGCATATCGCCATATTCGATGCCGTTGTGAACCATCTTCACAAAGTGACCAGCGCCTTCAGGTCCAACCCAGTCGCAACACGGCGAACCGTCGCTGACTTTGGCTGCAATGGCCTGAAAGATTGGCTTGACGGCGGGCCAGGCTTCCGGATTTCCACCCGGCATGATCGAAGGGCCTTTCAGGGCACCTTCTTCACCACCTGAAACGCCTGTACCGACATAAAGAATCCCTTTTTCCTTGAGATCCTTGGTGCGGCGAGTGCTGTCAGGGAACTGGCTGTTGCCACCGTCGATCAGAATATCGCCAGGTGAGAGCAGGGGGAGGAACTCGGCGATCACGTCGTCCACAGGCTTGCCGGCCTTGACCATGATCATGATCTTACGGGGGCTCTTCAATGAGGCCACCAGCTCGGCTGGCGAATGGGTTCCGACAATCTTTTTGCCGGCTCCACGGCCGCCGACGAATTCGTCCACCTTGGAGGTTGTTCTGTTGAAGACAGCCACGGTGTATCCGTGACTTTCCATGTTCAGGACCAGGTTTTCACCCATCACCGCCAGACCGACCAGACCAATATCTGCAGTGGGTTGCATCGTCAGACCAAAGACCTTTCCCGAGTTGGTATCGCATTCAGCTTCGACGGTTGATGACTTGGCTGAACTGGAAACCTCGTAAGATTGAGAGGAGCGTGGATTCTTTTTGAACAGCAATCACCAAGCATCATCAAAATGAGCATGGTGGATTGCTGAATGACTCTTAATTTACCCAAAATGTCGAATTTCGGCAAATCAGGTTTATGCGACAAGCCTCATCAGGACAAAACCGGCCATGTCGGCACCGATGGCAGAAGTGCCTCAAATTCGGCAATTCTGGCGGCCATATACTCGCCAGAATAGGTCCCGGCAAAGAATCGGGGCAGGGCTTCCTTATAAAGCCGTTCCCAGGACTGATCCTCGTGGCCGGGGTTGATCGGATAGAACAGAACGCCCGCTGATTCCGCTGCTTTACGGTCTCCAGGAGCATCGCCGACCATCAGAACATGGTCACGGGCGTAGCGATCAGGCCCGGCGGCCAGTTGCAGATGCTCCACCTTTGAGCCTTGCTCCTGACCGGCAATCACCCCGACAAGGCCGTCAATTCCATGCTCCTGCCACTCTTTCAAAAGTGACTTCAAGGGGGTGGCTGAAACGACCATGATATCCGCCTTATCCTGAAGCATCTCCAGACATTCACGCACGAAAGGGAACGGCGGAAGGTTGTGGATCATGGCATCCACCGATACATTCACCGCCTCGCTCCATTCCAGCAGATGCTTCAGCTCAGGGTCGGCCGTCGTCTCTACTTCCTTCTTCAGCATCGGGTTGGAGAGTTTCGACTCGCGCGCCAGCCAGGCCCGGGTCGCTGGCAGGGGAGGGATCGTAAAACCGCGACTCTTGACCTCAGGACGCTGTGCCAGCAAGTCTAAAGACTTGATCAGACCAGGGAACCGGTTCACGCCCCGATCTTTCGAATAAAGGTTGGCAAACTCCCACGACTCCCGCGCGAATTTTGCCACTCCAGCCAAATGATAGAATTCGATGAACCTGGGAATAAAACATTCTTTATGCTTCACTTCCATGGAGTCAAAGACGCAGCCGTCGGAGTCGATCCCCACAAAGAATGGTTGCTTGGTCTGAAATTCACGCAGAACAGATTGAGGATCAGACATTTGAGTT
>Ga0208720_1000184_pt1 | contig 17175 bp, 13 predicted proteins | sample LakMenEpi20Apr10_FD_150716 | JGI IMG/M metagenome (GOLD analysis project Ga0208720, IMG submission 150716) | Freshwater microbial communities from Lake Mendota, WI - 20APR2010 deep hole epilimnion (SPAdes) | ecosystem: Environmental > Aquatic > Freshwater > Lake > Epilimnion/Euphotic zone ...
GTTCAGCGAAGTGAACAAATTCTGATCGGATCAATCAGGATTCAATATGTTCGGTCGGCAGCAATTTCTCAGACGTTCTATTCGACCTGAAACTTAACTCAGGATTTCTTGGATCACGTGTCCTTCGACGTTTGTGAGTCGGCGCTGAACCCCGTTGTGCTCATAGGTCAATTGTTCGTGATTCAGGCCCAACAGGTGCAGAATTGTGGCGTTAAAGTCATACAGTGGATGGATATCCTGCACGGCCTTACGTCCAAGTGCATCGGTCACACCATGACTCACCCCTGGTTTAATCCCAGCCCCGGTCATCCAGCAGGTAAATCCGTCCGGGTTATGATCGCGGCCTTGCGAACCCTTCTGAAACATGGGCATCCGGCCAAATTCTGTACACCAGACCACCAAAGTTTCGTCCAGCAAACCTCTTTGCTTGAGGTCGCGAATCAGCCCCGCCGCTGGCTGGTCAAGAATCGCCGCATGCTTGTCATATTGCTCTCTGAGTTTGTTGTGACCGTCCCAGTTCAGCTCTCCACCGCTGGCATACGCTCCGTTAAAAAGCTGGACAAATCGAACGCCCTGCTCGATCAATCGACGCGCCAAAATACAGTTGCGAGCAAATCCGGCTTTGATTGGATTGGTGGTATCGTCTGCCCCATATAGCTTTAGGATATGATCCGGTTCGGTCGAAAGATCGCTGATCCGAGGGATGCTCAGCTGCATTCGGGCGGCCAGTTCATAGCTGGCAATCCGGGCCGCCAGTTTCCCATCTCCAGGGTGCTGGTCAAGATGCGTCTGATTCATCTGCTGGAGCAGGATTCGAGTCGCTTCGTCTGCGTCATGCCCAATTCCAGGCGGGAGGAGGTGCCGAACAGGCTCTTTTGTGCTGAGCGTTGTGCCTTGAAATGAGGCGGGCAGGAAGCCGGGGCCCCAGTTGTTCGAGCCAGCCTGAGGGACTCCGCGAGGATCAGGGATAGAGACGAAGGCGGGGAGATTCTGATTCTCGCTGCCCAGAGCGTAAGTCACCCATGAACCAAGGCTTGGGAACCCGTCAAGCGCGAAACCAGTCGAGAGAAAGTTTTCGGCAGGCCCGTGCGTGTTACTCTTGCTGGTGAGCGAATGGACGAAAGCAAATTCGTCTGTCAATTCGGCGAGGTGAGGGATCATATCCGAAACCATCTTACCGGTCTGACCACGAGGCCGAAATTTATACTGAGGCTTGGCCAGCTCACCGGCCGGACCCTGAAACGTGACGGCCGGACCACCCACTAACGGCTTTCCGTCGAATTTGATCAACTCGGGCTTATAATCCCATGTCTCAAGCTGGCTGACCGCTCCGGCACAAAAAATGACTACGACATTTTTGGCCTTGGGCGCAAAGTGAGGCAGCCGTGGGGCATAAGGGTTGGCAGGATCAATCACAGGCCGGGTGCCGGCAAGCAGATGATCGCCACCCAGGAGGCTTGCAAGGGCGATGGAACTCAATGCTGTGGCAGAGTTTCCGAGAAAGTCACGACGGTTTAGGAGCGGATGGCCGAATGGCGAGCCAGATCGAGGATTTGGATCCAGAAGTGACATCTCAAATATCCTCGGGGGTTTCTTCGACTTTTGACCGCTGTCGATACTCGGAATGGATTTATATCTAGTAAACGATTTTAACAGTTCGTGTGATGATTTGAAACAGATTGATAAAATCAAACCTATAAACGGCCGCGGATGAAGACCGACAAAACACGGATTTATGAATAAACCCGTCGAATAAATTCTACTTTCTGTTTCCCGAAGTTCATCAGCAAGCCCACTTTGATCCCCGTTGCTTTCAGCTCATTCAAAAGCTGTGCTTCGTCTTTTAGATTGATCACGGGTGAAACCTGTAGTTCTACCAATACGCAATTGTTTGCCAGAATGTCTGCCCTGTAATCGCCGACAATCACACCTTTATACCAAACTTGAATCTCAGCCTCAGTTTCGGCCTTGAGCCCCCTGATCTCCAGCTCCACTTTCATGGCCTTTTGATAAACCCTCTCTAAAAATCCATAACCCAACTCACGAAAAACATCAAAAGATGCTCCAATAATCTCCTGAGTGATCTCTTTATGCTGAAGTTCCATTTGCACTATCATTTCATGAAAAGCGATAAAACTATTACCAGTTGTCCAAAACTTTTCATTCCATGAATGAATTCCGTGTCAATCCGTGTTTATCCGTGGCCATGCTTAAGTGCCTTGCACGATTGTGACAATTAAGGCATGAACAGGAATTCATTGCTATTGTACAAAGCCCGGCAAAGTGTGGCCAAGCCAAACTTTTGTACGACCGGGGTTGCATTTGCCAATTCCATTTCAGTCGGACTCCGGCTCAAGGCCAGTTCATATGCCTTTTTAATCTGATTTTGCAGATCATTTCCCGATTCGGTCACAACTCGTTCGGCAAAGGCCTTGGATTCGTCGATGGTGAAGCGGCTATTGAACAAATTCAGGGCTTGAATCGGGGTGGTCGACTCGCGCCGCTTGGACGTTGCCTGGCCAGCGTCTGGGCAGTCAAATGCTCCAAAAACCGCCTCCCGCTCGCGCCTGACTTTATGGGCATAAATCATCCGTCTCAAACCATCGCCTGAGAACGATTCCACCGGCTTGAAACCAGTCAACCCACCTCGCAAGTCAAACAGGTCGAATCCACGCCCATACATTTTCAGATTCAGTCGTCCACTCACGGCAAGCATCGAATCGCGAATGGTTTCCGCATCCATCCTGCGCGTTGGATACGACCATAAAAGCCGGACATCGGCATCTTTCAAAGCGGCTTCACTTTGAAAAGTTGAGGCTTGCCGATAAGTTGCAGAGAGCACGATCAGACGGTGCATCTGCTTGATCGACCATCCAGAACGGATCAATTCACGGGCCAGCCAGTCCAGCAGTTCCGGATGCGTTGGCTTGGTGCCTGATCGGCCAAAATCACTTGGTGTGTCAACCAAACCTGTCCCAAAATGCCCCTGCCAAATCCGGTTGGCCAACACGCGGGCCGTCATTGGATTTTCAGGGCTGACAATCCAGTTAGCCAAAGTCTCCCTACGCTTTTCGTCTGTCGAATCCAAGGGTAAGGAAAAGGTACTCAAGACGCTCAGAAGTGCTGGAGCCACTTCATCTTTCGGCTGCTCTGGATCACCTCGTGAAAGCAGCCGGATAGTATCAGGCTTGCGAAACACACCAGCAAATGCTTTCTGGGCACTCGTAGCAGTCTTGATCTGCTGTTCCAACTGCTTTTTCTCAGATATTAGGGCATTAGCCTGGCGAGCCTCTTCCGGTTGCAGGCCAGCCGTCGAAAATACAACATTTGCATTTCGCGATCCGCCTGGCTTAAATGGATTCCGATCCGCCGAGCTCGCCACCGTTCGCCATTGGCCTGATCCATCGGCCACTTCTACGCGGTAATCAGTCGCAAGTCGGTCGGCGTATTCGCCTTCGCGATCGCGGCCCCAGACCACTCGTTCAATGGTCTGCTCTTTCTCGAATTCCAGTACCACCCAGCCTTTGCCAAATTCGTTGGACATCCAGCTTCGGCTATTCCCATATCGACCATCGTTGATCTGATTCAATTCATGACGATCTGGGACAACATTGTCGCCTGACGATGTGGCCTTTGTCCCAGCCTTTGCCAGAGCCACGTTCTGGCCCTCCCGAGTGAAGACTTCCAGTTCGTCGATACACGGTTCCAGATTATTCGTGGAATGGATTGTGAACCGGATTTTTTTTGTTTTCACGGCTGCGAATCGGTCGGAATTCGATCTGGCATTGATCTGTGGCCTAAGCGGAGCATGTGAAACGAGCGATTGCATTTCGTCGAGCTTTGGCCCGGCTTCAATCGAATAAGCGGTCGGATGGCGATCGTTCAGAACCCCATCGCGGTCGCGACTCCAACGGATTTTGCCGATCCGAGTCGCCTCAGGCAGCTCAAATACAACCCAGCCCCGCCCTGCCTCGTCCGACATCCAGCTTCGGCTATTCCCATATCGACCATCGTTGATGTGGTCCAGCCGATGAATTTCCGAAGTCCGGCTACCAGATGCCGTCACTTTCGTCCCAAAACTTGCCAAGGCTAGATTTCGCGGAGTGGGCTCATCGGACAATATTTCGAATTCGTCGATACAAGGCTCGATCAGGCCAAGGGCTGGATGGAGATTGGTGTCATGAATCGAAAACCGAACAAATTTCGCTTTGATAGGTTTGAAAACTTCTTCATTCAATTTCGGGGATGTGATTCGGCGCGTGGGATCGATATTTGCCAAAGGCTCAAATCGAGCCAGTTGCTGATCAATCTCCACGACCTTCTTTTTCAAAGATTCCGCTTTCATTTGATTGGCTTTGGCTTCCGGAGTCCGCATATCGCGGTCCTCATATTCCACACCAGCCACAAATGCCTGCATTGCATAATATTCGCGCTGCGAAATGGGGTCAAATTTATGGTCGTGACAACGGGCACAGCCAATGCTCAGGCCCATAAACGACTGGCCGATATTCATCACAATTTCATCTAGCGAATCCTGTCTGGCAAGCCGTTTTGAAGGCTCATCGGCCCCAATCTGGCCCGGTAAAAGGACAGAAGCCGTGACCAGGAAGCCAGTTGCGGCGTCCTCGCCCAACTGGTCGCCAATGATTTGCTCGCGAATGAAGCGGTCACCGGGTGTGTCCCTGTTCATGGCCCGAATGACGTAATCACGATAAGGCCAAGCATTTGGGCGCTCGGTGTTCACCTCGAATCCATGCGTGTCCGCATATCGCACTACATCAAGCCAGTGCTGTGCCCATCGTTCTCCATATCGAGGCGATTCCAGCAGTTCATCCACAGCCAGTTTATAAGCGTCCGGACGTTGATCACCGACAAATTTGGAGACTTGCTCGGGGGTTGGCGGAAGGCCGGTCAAATCCAGTGTGACTCGCCGAATCCATGTTACACGATCGGCTTCCAGGGCCGGTTTCAGACCTTCTTTTTCAAGACGCGCCAGAATAAATCTGTCGATAGGATCGCGAGGCCAGAATTTATCGCGGATTTCTGGTAAAACAGGCTGGGTGAGAGGCTTGAAGGACCAGTGATCGCGGCGATCCTCAATTTTCACCAAGTCCACACCGTCTGGCCAAATCGCCCCTTCATCCACCCATTTCGCGACCGTTGCAATTTCATTTGCGGAAAGTCGGGTCCCCTTGGGCGGCATCAGCATTTCTTTGTCGTCGCCACGAATGAATTGAACCAGTGGACTATCGTCCGACTTGCCGGGTACGATGATCGGCCCGTATCCATCTCCGCCTTTAAATGCAGCGGATTTGATATCAAGCCTAAGGCCAGATTTCTGCTTCGTAGATCCATGACAGTCGTAACAGTATTTCTCAAAGATTGGGCGGACATCATGAACAAAATCGACTTTGGCCGCTTGCAATTGTAGCGGAAAAGCGATCAGCAATATGACAGCAAGAGTGTTTCTTGGATTCATGATTCCGGTATACTCCGCCCGGCAGAATTGGCCGAGCGTTGGCGGCAGGCTGGTCGTGTTGAGAACAGGGGCAGGACTGCTCAATTATCCATCATTTCCAACTAAAGTTCAAGCTCTGGTTAATTCTTCGCGAAATTCGAGTTACGGTATCTGCCGTAAACTCACAACACGTCAAACAGATCCTCCCAACTCTTTATCTTTCCTGTCTTTGCAGATTCCAGAAATCGTGATAGAGAACGGACAACCGTGGTGGAACTTCGGCCTGAGACACGCTCCGTATGGTTCAACTCTCGAGTGGATGCGCGAATGATCTTCGACTCCGGATGCCGTGGCAGAGCAGAAAGATTTTCGAGATATTTCTGAAAAAGCCCGCCCCGAAGCAGGAAAAACTCGACATCTGATATGTAAATACAGCCGACTTGCAACTGATTCATCTTCAAATGCTCTGCCAATCGCCTGATCGCCCCTGGGCCTGCCCAATCGCCTACGATCGGTAGAATCTGATCTGATAATTGCATCTTGCGTATCGCTGCATAAGTTCGGTCTGAAGCCAGCCAGTGTGATGGTTGGCCTGATCGGCTGGGCATGGTGATCAATGATCCCAATGTCGGGTACATTTTTAACGCCAGAAATCGCGCATCAGGCCCAGGGCCAGCCAATCGAGCCTGAATGGTTGCAATTTCATGGAATTCCTTGTCGATCAGAATATTCCATTTTGACATGGTTTGGGTGACAAGTTCTTTGGCGGATTGAACTAGCAATTCATTCTGAGGTTGTTTTGCGAGAATTTTAAATTCTTTCTCAATATCGTTTAAACTCAAGGGCAATTCTGGCAAATTTCGGCCCCAGAAATGTTCCAGATAAGCATGTCGGTTGGCAGAATTTTCCACCAGGGCTTTCTGTAACAGATGCAACAATTGATTCTTCTTGCGATAATCCAGAATAAATCCATAACTTGGCTCCAGATGTGCCATGAGAGAATAATTTTGATCAGGCCCGACACCCAGATAGACCTGCCCTTTGGGCACAACTTTTGAAATCTCATCCACGACAGAGGCCACCGAGTCCTCGTTCGTCATCAAGTTGTCTGCTGATGATGGCCCTGTGGGCGGGTCGTCAAGACGTTTTATGATGTTCCAGAACGGACTCTTTGTTTCGTTCTGAGCATGATTCGACAAATGCAACTTTTCTGAAAGAAGCAAACAGGAGACCTGAATCAGCCACTTTCTTCGATCCACAACTATGTTACATGGCATGTTCATGAAATGTCTTAAAAAAGCAATTAGCCCCGCCATGTCAAGGCGATAGCGAGGCTCGAATTCAAAACCGTTTTATATCGTGGCCAGAATCATGGCAGAACTGCGTCACTCACCCACAAGCCGCACATGCTCCAGCTTATGGTTAACGAGCCAATCCATGAGGTCTTCCTGCTCTTCGGTCAGTTCCACTTCGGTCATATTATCTGTGTCGAGCGGACTTACCAGAAAGATCACTCCATCGTCCTGCCATTTCTCGGTCTCTTTAAGTGCGAAAAAGAATTCGCCTTCTTCAAGTTTGGGGATGCCCTGCTGACCGGGAGGACAGGCGAAATAGACAAACTGGGATCTGAGCCTGGGGGAAATCTTCAAAGGCTTGACATCCGTACGACCAATGGCGACCAATTGCATGGAACTGAGATTCCTCTCTCTGTCAGTGTGGCGATGATTATTTTACGACCAGGTCTATGGCAGCGAAATGTTCGTGATCACTTTGGGTCTGCCGACTTTCGACACGAACCATGTAGACACCTGGCTTGTCGATCACAAAGCGTGTCCGGGCACCTGCTTTGGCGCCTGGCTTGAAGTCCATGTCGAACGCCGTTTCAAGCTCGACATCACCCGTGGTGTCGGGCAAATCTTTCTGACCGACTTTTTCCGATTTGGCGACATAAAAATGCATCACGACATCTTTTAAAGTCTTGTTCGGATAGACGTTCTGAAAGAACCACTGAACACGGATCGGTTCACCGGCCTTCACTTCCAGAACGGGACGCGGCGACTTGCCGATCTCAGGTGGAGTTTGATCCACAAACGATGTGACCTGCTTGCCTTGTGACTCAATCGTCAGCTCCACCTTGGCATGTTCAGCACGTGCCAGGCTCGCCGTCAAAACAATAGCCATGAGGCTGGCCTGAATGGCGATAGGTTTCATATGGTGGGCCTTCCAATGTGTTTAAGTTCTGGACATGCCAGAAGATTTGCTGATCAAACGCATTATAGGAAGATCACTCTCCGAAAGCGAACTTTGAAACCAGTTTTTTCTATCTCGTCAGTCGGTTTGATCAGGTCAAGATGATCATTCGGTCGATACATCCCTTATCTCCTCGGCCAATTTAGACCGAAAAGCTGGCAAGATCTGGCCACCTCAATCTCCATCTCGAAAAAGGCTTGAACCGATGATCTCTCGCAAATTTTTGACATTAGTCTTAACAGGGCTTGCATTTCTGGCCGTTTCAGATCAGGCGCAGGCACAAAATCCGAACAGTCAGTGGAGGACCAGCCGCCGGATGACGCAGGTCACCGTTTTGCCCACCCCACCCACTGCCGCTCTGATTCAGCCCAATCCAGCCGCTCAAAAGTCAGGCCGATGGACGACGAACCGGCCACTGATCTCGTCTGGTTATGAGATGCCCACAAGACCTTTATTCATAAGTGGTTATGCGGGCAGAAACTATGGCCATGGGGTGCGTCAGGGATACATTTTCAACTCACCCGGAACGGCTCAGGGCGAGCTGAAGATGATCGAACTCAAACCCGTTCGATGAAACAAGTTAGAGACCGTTTGAAAGTTTAAAAGAGAGTTGGGATCAGGCCCCGAAGATGGCTTCGAGGCTTGCTCTCATCACCTTCGGGTCAGGGCTTTGGCCATCGGTCCAAAGCTCGATTCCGATCACACCTTGGTTGACCAGCATTCCGAGCCCGTCAAGCGTACGCAGGCCGCGAGCCTGGGCGTCGCGCATGAGATTTGTTTTTGGAGGGTTCGGGATCACGTCACAGACGATGCAGTCGTTCGAAAGTTGGTCGAGGCTGACTGCAATCCGGGCGTCCACATCTGGAAAAAGGCCGATGGAAGTGCTGTTTACGACAAGATCTACGGATTTGTCAGGCACATAGGTCCCCTGCCATGGCACGAAAGCCGTTTTGGCAGATGTTTGGTCCTGAATCCGTTTTTCCAGTTCCAAGCCACGTTCCACAGAGCGATTCACCACCGTGATATGACTGGCCCCAGCCAATGCAAGTTCCACGGCGATGGCTCGGGCGGCTCCACCAGCACCCAGAAGGACAACTTTCGCGCCTTCCACAGATCGCAATTCACGCACTGATTGCAAAAAACCCTTGCCATCGGTATTTTCACCTAAGAGCTTACCATTCTTGATGGCAACGCAATTCACGGCACCAATTTTGGCAGCAGCGGGAGTGAGTTCGTCGAGATATTGCATCACTTCCACTTTGTGCGGAATGGTACAGTTAAAGCCTCGAAAGCCCATGGCTTTGGCTCCACGAACAGCTTCGGCAAGATTCTCCGGACGAACTTCGATGGTCAGGTATCGCCAGTCAAGCCCCATAGCCTTGTAAGCGGGTTCGATCATGGCTTGGGTTGGATTTTCCGCGACAGGAAAGCCAAAACATGCAGTCAGACCTTGGAGGAAGTTGGGGGATGGCTTGGCCATGAGCGTCATGAACTCCGAATTTTGGTTGAGAAGTGGATGAAAGGAATAGATGATCCTGATGCTGAACGATGTCGCTTATCATTGGCCAAACCAGATGAAATCGCAAGCCTTGCGTCCGCAGATTCTTAAAATCAATTCAATCCTAAGTCTCTTAGCCATAATGGTTATGGCAAGCTGGACTGGTGGTGTGACCAGGGGGCAAACCGGCACCTTTCCGAGAGTCAGTCGACAGCCGACCCTGAATCGTCCCAACGTGCTTTTTATCTATACGGACGATCAGGCCAGGTGGTCGATTGGGGCTTATGGGCGAACTGACACATGCACTCCGAATCTGGATAAACTGGCCCGCGAAGGCGCCATGTTTCAGAATTCGTTTACGACCACGCCAGTTTGTTCACCCTCCAGGGCCGGCCTGATGACAGGTCTTTATTCCACCCAGGTGAGAATTTCGGACTGGCTGAATCCGGCCACAGAGCCTTTGGCCGGTCTCTCTCCGTCGTTTCTTATCTGGCCGGAACTCCTGAAGGCCAATGGATATGCAACGTCACTTGCTGGGAAGTGGCACCTTGGGCTTCAGCCTGAGTTTCATCCCAGTCGAAGTGGCTTTGACCAGTTTTATGGGTTCCGGGGTGGTGGGACTGTGCCACAAAATCCAATCCTTGAAGAAGATGGCGAGCAATCGAAAAAATCGGGGTTTGCGGCGAATCTGATCACAGATAAAACGCTGGAATTCGTGAAAAAACACCAGAATGAAACTTGGCTGGCGGCAGTCCATTTCAGAGAGCCTCACGCGCCTTATGTGCCTGCAGATCCAATAGATATCGCAGCCGTGAGCGACCTCAAAATACAATTGCCTGACGTTCCCGGACTGCCGAAACTGCGGGTGGAAAAACTGCGAAGAGATTATCTGGCAGCGGTTCATGGTGTGGATCGTAACGTGGGCCGACTGTTGCAACTTCTGGATGAACTGAATCTTACAGAGAAAACTCTGGTCATTTTTACGAGCGACCACGGGTATATGATCGGCGATCATGGGCTGATTCACAAAGGTAACGCAAGCTGGATTGTAGAAGGGCGTAAGGGTCTGCGGCCTAACATGTTCGACGATTCCATCAGGGTTCCCTTGATTGTGCGTCAACCGGGTCGGGTGCCTGCTGGAACGAAGCCGGATCAGGTGATGTCTCAACTCGATTTATTTCCGTCCATTGTCAGTTGGGTGGGGTTGGGAATGCCTGAGAATTTGAAAATTGAGGGACGGGATGCGTCTTTGTCGTTCGCTGGGAAATCGATTCCCCAGTGGGATGAAACTTTGTTCGGACAGTATGATCTGAAGCATTCCGGCACGGCGAACATGCGGATGATTCGGACACGCAAGTGGAAGCTGGTGAGGCATTTGGAGGCTGGGTCAGAGAACGAGCTTTATGATCTGGCGAACGACCCTGATGAGAAGCGGAATCTTTGGGGGCAACCGCAGTTCCAGGAAATACAATCCGAGTTGCAAATACGATTGATTGAGCGGATGAAACAGTTGAAAGACCCACTGACAGAAGCGTTTTCAGTAAAGACTTAAGCCTACTTGCATCACTTCAACCAATCTGGGTTTGCCCAATTTCGGAAAATCTGATAAAAGAGTGAGATCGAATTAGAGGCGAGTCTTTGGATTGACTTGCCCTTCGAAAGATTCACAACACATCATGAAGGACACATCTGATGTCAGATTTTCTCGAAAGCCTCAGTAATGCCATAGGGGTTACAGACAGTGTTTTCTGTCTGATTCTGACATTGGCTTCCATCATCGTTGCATTTGTATTGGGTAGAATCGCGGTCGTCAAATTCCCATTTGAGAATATGGCTGAATCGGGTGAAGGGATTGGGTCGTTCTGTAATGTCCTCGGTGTTTTATATGCAATTGTTTTGGGTTATGTGCTGGTGAATGTTTATGAAAGCTATTCCATGGCGAGTGAAAAGGTGGAAGCCGAAGCCTCTCTGCTCATCGACCTTTTGCGTGATGCCGAAGGATTACCGCCAATCCAAGGGCTGATCCTCCGAAAAGCGACAGTGAATTATATGGACTCTGTGATTGACGAAGAATGGCCATATATGATTAAAAACCGCGATTTTCATCCAGAGACCTTCGATAAGTTCAGCGCAATTTACAAGACAGTGAAGCAGATCAAATGCGATAACGATGAACAAAGGCTGTTTCTTGGAGAAATCATTGCACGGCTGAACGACCTGTCATCCACGCGCCGGGAGCGTATTCAGGTGGCCAGTTCCCGGGTTCCTGACATGCTTTGGGTGATGCTTTTGGGGGTTGGGTTTGTGAACTTTTCGATGGCGTTCCTATTCCCTGTAGAACTCCCAAAACTGCGCATTGCATTACTTTGCAGTACAGCTGCCGTCATGACTTTCACGACCTTGCTGATTTTCATTCTGGACAGGCCTTATAATGGAACCTTGGGAATTAAGCCAGATTCATTGAACAAGGTTCGGGAGATTATTCAAACGAGGGGTAAACCAGAGCAATGGGATCAAGATCCTAGGATTCAGTCCGCAATGCCCAAGCTGGAAATGCTTAAAAAAGCGGTTGAAAAGGCCAAGCATTCGAATTAACCTGCTGGAATTCGTTATTGCAATAAAAACAAAAATGGGGCAAAAGCAACGGATGCTTCTGCCCCATAAGTGTTTATTGCGTAACCGAATTATTTCACTTGCAGGAATTTCACGCAGACTGGCGTGGAAACCTTGACCGTGTCTGCGGGATCACCCTTTGGTGCTCCAGTCTTAGGGTCAATCGCATGCACTTCAATCAAGCCTGTATTCTGGCCTTCAATCAGCATCCACTTGCCAGATGGATCGACTGCGAAATTGCGTGGGGTATCGATCTCGACCGACTGATAATTGGCCTGCATGGAGAGGCTGCCATCGCCATTGACCAGAAACGTGGTGATCGAATGATGGCCACGATTGGAGCCATAAACAAAATGGCCGGTCGGGTGCACCACCACTTCGGCGGTGTGGCTGACGCCTTTAAAGCTTGTTGGCAAAGTGCCTATGCTTTGCACTTGCGTGAGTTCACCAGTCTTGGTATTCACATCAAAAACATTCACGGTGTTGCCAATTTCGGTGATCACGAACGCCCGCTTGCCGCCCGGAGCGAAAGCGAAGTGGCGTGGCCCGGAACCTGGCTTAACGGCTACGTGCGGAGGGTTTGCCGGAGTCATTTCACCTGTGGCAGAATCAAATGCAAAGATCAGGATTTGGTCGAGACCAAGGTCGGCCACATATGCAAACTTGCCATCGGGCGACATGTTGACTGAGTGCGCATGAGGGGCTTCCTGACGGTTCGGATTCACGCTTTTGCCTTTATGCTGCACAAAAGCGGTGGTCTTGCCAAGCGATCCATCGTCGGCAATTGCAACTGCTCCCGAACTTCCACCACCATAATTAGCGAACAGGACAAACTTTCCAGTCGGGTCGATGGTCAGGTGACAAGGGGCCGTCCCGCCTGTTTCTACCTGATTAAGCATCTTTAAATCGCCATTGGACTGAATTTCAAAGGCGGTCAATCCGCCGGCTTTTTTACCATTCTGGTTGTCAATTTCATTAACACTGTAAAGATGCTTGCCATCTTTATGGATCGCCAGAAATGACGGATTCGCCACTTTGGCAGCCACTTCAGGGGCTGTTGCCTTGCCAGTGGTGGTATCGAGATCGAATTTGTAAATACCTTCGCTTTTTGTGCCGTTGGTGTAAGTGCCAACATAAACTCGCACGTGATCGGCATGGCTTGAGGCGGCGAATAAAGTGGCTGAGGCAGCAAGCATCAGAAACGACTTTCTGGTCATTCTGGAAATCGATTGCAATGTCATTTGGATCTCTCTCTGGGTGGGTGTGCTCAAAAGTTGCTCAATCTGATGAAACAGGTTGATTCATCAAAGCCTAGTGTCGAAATTGGGCTGTGTCGAGAGGTTTATCCGTATTTTTTTGATTTCCTGCCAGTTGGCTGTTGCATAAACACGGTTTATCAATGAATAATAAAGAACTGCTCCAATCTTACCCAAGCTCAGGATCGATCCCGAAATGACTATACAAATGAACCGGCGCCAATGGATTCAGGGTTTAGGAGCATGCTCGCTGATGGTCTCGGGCAATCTGCTGCAAGCCGATACGGCTGAAGGGTATACGATCCCGACTCTGGACATTGACGGATGGGAAGATCATCAGGTGATCGTTGATTGCGAGCCTGGCCAATATCTTGGTCACCCGACGACAGTTCTGCTAGAAGACGGCAAAACGATTCTGACTGTTTATCCAAAAGGGCATGGCAAAGGCCCGATCCAGTACAAGAAATCCACTGACGGCGGTAAGACTTGGAGTGATCGGCTGCCGACTCCGCCCAACTGGGTGAGCAGCGGAGAGACACCGACCATTCACCGGGTGGTGGACGCCAGTGGTAAGAAACGCTTGATTATATTTTCAGGATTAAAACCAATCCGAATGGCGGTTTCAGAAGATGACGGGGCAAATTGGACCGAATTAAAGCCGATCGCCGATTATGGTGGAATTGTGCCCATGGGGAGCGTGGTTGCATTAAAGGATAAGCCAGGTCATTATCTGGCCCTTTTTCATGATGACGGACGATTCATGAACGAGCCTTTCAGGCCATCGCCCAAAGGGTTTTACGTTTATCAGATCAATTCTACAGATGGTGGGCTGACCTGGAGCGAGCCCAAAGTGGTGGCCCATCATCCAGACGTCCACTTGTGCGAACCTGGTGCTGTGCGAAGCCCTGATGGGAAGCAGATTGCCGTGCTTTTGCGAGAGAATCGCCGCAAACACAACTCGTTTTTGATCACATCTGAGGATGAAGGGAAAACTTGGTCGAAACCGAAGGAGCTACCTGCTGCATTAACCGGCGACCGCCACACGGCCGCATATGCCCCTGATGGAAGACTTTTGATTTCATTTCGTGATACCACACGAAAATCGCCTACAAAAGGTGATTGGGTGGCCTGGGTTGGGCGTTATGAAGACATTATCGCCGGCCGCGAAGGGCAATATCGTGTGCGGATCAAGAAAAATCATAAATCCTCCGACTGCGCATATCCTGGCGTGGAAATACTCTCAGATGGTACGTTTGTATTAACAACATACGGGCACTGGACACCGAAGGAACAGCCTTATATTCTGAGCGTGAGGGTCAGGCTTGATGAGCTGGACCAATTGCATTCGCGACAGAAATAAGTCGCAATTGCATTTCAGAAAAGTTCCAGCAAAGGCTCGCCTTCGGCCAGTAGGTTGAATGTGCGGCCGTCCTTATCTGTGGCCTCGAGATTTTTAATCCCCATGGCGTGATACACGCTGTGGGCGATGTGGGCTGGTGTGACGGGCTTTTCGGCTGGATATTCACCACGTTTATCGGTGGTTCCATAGGCTTGGCCGCCCTTGATTCCGCCGCCGGCCAGAACCACACTTTGGCAATGAGTCCAGTGATCGCGGCCCGCTCCGGAAATACCACCGGAACGGGGGTCGCCCACTCGCGGTTTCCTGCCCATTTCAGATGTCACCATAAGCATGGTTTCATCGAGCAGGCCTCGTTGTTCCAAGTCTTCAATCAAGGCTGAAAAACACTGGTCAAATTCAGGCAGAAGGTCTTCTTTCAGACAACTGAAATTGCTACCGTGAGTGTCCCAACCACCGCCGGAGGCACATTTTTTGGCGATTCTCTCATCATTTTCTGACCAGAAAACCGTGATGAATGGCACCTGTGCTTCCACAAGTCGTCTGGCCACCAGCAGGCTCATTCCATTAATGGTCTGACCGTATCGAGCGATTGTGGCGGCTGATTCTCCACCCAGATCAAAGGCTTTTGTAGCTCCTCCACCGGAGAGCAGTCGCATGGCCTGATTCTGCAGTTTTGACCATGTCTGAACACGGGATTTCAATTCCAGGTCGCGGCGGGCGGAATCCACCATCTCTAAAAGCTGGTCGCGGCTGAGCATTCGGCCAGCACTGACATTACCTTCAAGTGTCAAGGCCGGTGCCTGAAAGCTCATCGGCTTGGCACGATCCGCCAGCACATACATGGGGTCGTGTTCTATGCCTAATCGGGCTGCGAACTGGCCTGGGCGAACATATGGAAGTGTACTCGGCTTAAATGGCAGAGAGATTGCATTTGGGAGTTCAGGATGCTGGGGCCTGCGAGAGGCTGCCACACAGCCCAGATAAGGCCAATCGTCGGGCATGGGGGTACGATTATTTGCCAGTGTCAGGAACGTAGGATCGGGCACGTGACCTGTGAGATTGTAATAATAACCAGCGTGGTGATCGTTGGTATTCACCGTTGAACGGATGGAGCGGACCACGGCCAGATGATGCCCCACGCGGGCCAGTCGCGGCAGGTGCTCGCTGATCTGGAGGCCGGGTGCGGAAGTTGCAATCGGTTTAAACTCACCGCGATATTGCTCCGGTGCGTCGGGTTTTAAATCCCACATGTCGATATGACTGGAACCACCGCACAGGAAAAATAAAATCGTCGATTTAGCCTTCCCGCCAGTTGTGATTGCATCCGTTAAAACGGGATCCTGATAGGCTGCAAGTTGTGGATTGCCGAACCTGAAGCCTGCCAGTCCCATAGTGGATGCTGTCAGGATTTGCCGACGAGAGACTTTGCCATTAAAATTATTCTGATTCATGACAGGATCCCTTTAATTACGGAACCGTGAACGTCGGTCAGGCGAAAGTCACGGCCCTGGAACCGGAAAGTCAGACGTGTATGGTCGATGCCCAGCAAATGCAATATCGTGGCCTGAAGGTCGTGAACAGAGACGGGATCCTGAACGGCCTTGAAGCCAAAATCGTCGGATCCTCCGTAAGTCATGCCTGGCTTGATCCCTCCACCTGCCATCCAGACAGTAAAAGCGTAAGGGTGGTGATCGCGACCCCAGGATTTAATTTCCTCGATTTTGCCCTGAAGGAATGGGGTTCTGCCAAATTCGCCACCCCAGATGACTAGCGTTTCATCGAGCAGGCCACGACGTTTTAAGTCGCGCACAAGTGCTGCGGATGGGGCGTCGGTGTCTGTGCATTGGACTTTGAGCTGGGTGTTTAAATTGCGGTGTTGATCCCAGCCTGCATGAAGCAGTTGGACGAATTTGACACCTCTTTCCACCAGTCGGCGGGCCATAATGCAATTATAGGCAAACGAGCCGGCCCGCCTGACATCAGGGCCATATTCAGCGAGCACGTTTTCGGGCTCGTTTGAGAGGTCGGTCAGCTCGGGCACACTCATTTGCATTTGATATGACATTTCATATTGCGCAATGCGAGTTTGAATTTCAGGGTCGCCGACGTGGCTGAAAGTATCGCGATTGAGTGCGGAAAGGTCATCGAGCATGGCCCGGCGTGCATTTCGACTGACGCCTGGAGGGTTTTCGAGATAAAGCACTGGATCGCCGCCACCGCGAAATTTTACGCCTTGATATTTACTGGGGAGGAAGCCACTACTCCAGTAAAAGTCGTAGAAGATCTGGCCGCAGGAGGCCTCTTTATCACGCGATGTCATCACCACAAAACCCGGGAGATTCTGTGATTCGACACCAAGTCCATAGGTCAGCCACGAGCCCATACTGGGGCGGCCTGGCATTTCCGAGCCGGTCAGGAAAAATGTAATCGCTGGGGCGTGGTTCACCTGAGTGGTGTGCATGGACTTAATGAAACAGAGATCGTCAGCAATTTTGGCGGTATTGGCCATAAAATCGCTGACGGTTGCGCCTGATTGACCATGCTGGGCAAACTTGGAAATTTCCGGAAGGCACGGGCGGGCCGTCTGACCGCTGGTCATCGTACTGAATCGGGCTTTGCCGACCACGGATTCAGGGATCTGCTCGCCTTTCAATCGGCTCAGTTCCGGCTTGTAATCAAAAAGGTCGACATGCGATGGCCCCCCGTTCTGAAACAGGTAAATCACATTCTTCGCTTTGGG
>Ga0208720_1000189_pt1 | contig 16876 bp, 20 predicted proteins | sample LakMenEpi20Apr10_FD_150716 | JGI IMG/M metagenome (GOLD analysis project Ga0208720, IMG submission 150716) | Freshwater microbial communities from Lake Mendota, WI - 20APR2010 deep hole epilimnion (SPAdes) | ecosystem: Environmental > Aquatic > Freshwater > Lake > Epilimnion/Euphotic zone ...
GAGACTTTATTTTAATAGTGTCATTAAAAAACAGCAGTGCTCTAAATAAAGATCAATATATATGTTGGAGACTTTATTTTAATAGTGTCATTAAAAAACCGCAGTGCTCTAAATAATTTAAACATAATTATACATATATATATATATATATGAGAAAGAAAAGGGATACTGTAGGTGAACCAACTTTTTCTAAAAATTTTCAAAAAACAAAGAAATCAAAAAGTCAACATGCTATTTTACATAAACATGATCAACGTCTAGAAGAATTATGTACAAATGATAAAAAATTGCAAAAGATAATATTGGATATTAAAAATGTAGAAAACGATTTAAAAAATGGTAATAATGAGGATAAAAATAAAAAAACATTACGTAATTTAGAAAATGAAAAGAGTAAATTGGATAATAATCTAAATTTTTGTGATTATTTATTAGAATCAGCACAAATAATAGAAAAGTATATGGAATTAGAAAATCGTGAGGGCGAATTGTTAAATTTAAACGAATTAAGTGAAGAAATTAGTATAGAATTAAATGAGATAAATGCAAAAAAAGTAGATTTAGTAGAAGAATATTATATGAAATTTGATCCAGAAAACAAAATGCAAAAAATGACTATTAAAAGAGAATCGTTGATATGCAGAGATTGTAATGTAACATTTGGAGTTGCAAATAGTTTTTTAGTATGTCCAAATTGCGGTATTTGCAAAACTACGGTTGAACAAGCAAATGAATTGTCTTATAAAGAAAAACAAGATTATGATTATAGACCACAATTTACATACGATAAACGATCACATCTCGAAGATTGGTTAAGACGGTTTCAAAATAAAGAGTCTAGAGCGATTCCACAAGATGTTTTAGACAAAGTAATATTGGAAGCTAAAAAGGAAAGAATAAATGATTTAAATGCTTTAACTGAAGAAAAGGTAAAAAGATATCTTAAAAAGTTGAATTTAAATGATTATTACGATAATGTAATTGGTATTATCAATAGATTAAATGGTAGACCAACATTTACATTAACGCAAGAAATTGAGGAAAAGATAAAAAAGATGTTTCAGCAAATTCAAGATCCATATGATAAATTCAAACCACCATCTCGTAAGAATTTCTTGAGTTATAGTTATACACTTTGTAAATTTTTTCAAATATTAAATCTTCACGAATTTGCAAAATATTTTCCATTATTAAAAAGTAACGATAAATTACGTCAACAAGACGATATTTTCAAAAAAATAGTTGGACACATGTCGGAAATTGATAAAACAACTAAATGGGTATTTTATCCAAGTATTTGAGCTTAATATTATTCCACTACAGTTGCGTCAGTTACTCCACAAGAATTAAAGACGATTGTATATAAAAATAAAACAGAAGATAAATAATAAGTTCCATATGCTCTCTGAAAAGTTACATTACGAGTTTCTTTATCGTCACTATTTACAAAACTAACAGGTAAATAACTAAATAAATTAAATAAGGGTATTAGATAAAATAATAAAAATAGAGGATTATAAATAGGTATTAAAAATGGTAGTGAATATTTTATATTGCTGTTACATATTTCGCTAATTAAATCTTGATAAAATAATGGGATACCATCAAAGAAAAAATATTTTACACCACTAATAATAGTGTATATTTTTATAAAAATAAAAAGAGCAATTGATATTGTAACAACGTGATATATCAAATATATAGGATTTTCTTTTATAAAATCGTAATTTGCCAAGTTTGATAATCCAGGATATATTTTCACCGATGTTCCAGGATATTTCTTATCTATTTTTTTCGATAATTTATGTGCTTTTTCCGATACTACAGATATTTTTTCCGATAATTCAGTATATGTTTTTTCCGAGAATTCATGTATATTTTTCGATAATTTATGTATATTTTCCGATACTCCAGATATATTTTCCGATAAACTTGTCATTTTTATTATAATAAAATAAAATAAAAATGAAAAATGATTAAATGAAAAATGATTAAATGATTAAAATAATAAATTATCGATTGTTGTTTTTACACAAAAAACTCTATGTGATATAATACCTAACAAGAAAATAAAAGGCATTATTTTTAAAATATTTGTTTTTTTAAAAAAATACACCTTTATAAAAATCCCTAAAAAAACGGTTGCTACAACATCCACTATCGCAATATCAAAAAATCTATATTTGTGCAATCCTGTATTTGGTGCTCCAAATAAATTTGAATATTTGCATAAATCCATTGTGTTATAATAGAATAGAATAAAATAAAAACATTTTAGAAGTTAATTTGTTTGTTTAATAAACTTGTCATTTTTACTCGCATTGATATTTTGCTTTCCATGTCTTAGCTACTCCACCAATAGGATCACCTTTCAAGCTATTATTTACTTGTATTTTCATAGAACCTTTAGGTATATCATAATTGACAGTTTTTCCTGATGCTCCATAAATAATATTACCTGATTCAACTGCACAACCAAAATCTGCAACATCATTTTCATTTCCGGACAGCTCTTTTACTTCCTCACTAAAATACATAAAATATATATAAACTATTGATATGAGAATAGATATTACTAAAATTATACTTGAAATTATTTCCGTAGTTAGATCCATTTTATATATAGTAACTGACATATAAAAAAAATTACAAAAGAAAATTAAAATGTTTGTTTAATAAACTTGCCATTTTTACTCGCATTTATATTTTGCATTCCATTGTTTAAATACTCCACCAATAGGATCACCTTTCAAGCTATTATCTACTCGTATTTTCCTAGAACCTTTAGGTATATCATAATTGACAGTTTTTCCTTGTGCTCCGTAAATAATATTACCTGATTCAACTGCACAACCAAAATCTGCAACATCATTTTCATTTCCAGACAGCTTTTTCTCTTCCTTACCAAAATACTTTAAATATATAAAAACTATTAATATGAGAATAGCTATTACTAAAACTATACCTGCAATTATTTCTGGTGGAAATTCCATTTGTATATATAGTAACTAATATAAAAAAATTACATAAAAATTACATAAAAATTACATAAAAATTACATAAAAATTAATAAATATTAAAATATCTATAAAATGTTTGTTTAAAATTTACTCTATATCCAAAAGTAAATGCTTGTGGGCGTTTAAGGACTATATAATTACATATATAATCAAATTGTTTTTTTTTGTCAGTTGATCTATAAGGATATCTATAAGGATATCTATAAGGATATCTATAAGGATATTTGTAATCTAAAAGTACTTTTAATAAAGCTGCTACTACTATAGCACTTCTTTGTTTTCCCATATGACAATGTACAAGTATATGTTTTTTTTCTATTGTATATTTTCTTAAAAGTAAAGGAATGAAAATTTGAAAATATTTTTGCATTACTATAAAGTCTTGTTCCAATAAACTATCATTAACAGGAATTCTATATGTTTCTAGACCTGCAATTTTGTTGTTTATAAATGATTTGTTTTGTGTACAATTAATAATTAAATTAATATTATTTTTTTGTAAAAATGAAATATCTAATGCCGATCTATGATTACCTAACCATAAATTAGGTATGATTTCATCTGCGTCATTGTATAAATTCATAGCTAAATCGTATAAATATCGAAACATCTTGTAAACGTATAAATAACCAATAAAAAAAATAAAAAAGAATGATTAATAATATAAGTAATATATAGAGTAATATAAATTAACGAGTATTATGAATCAAAAAAAATCAAAAAAAATCATAATAGAAAAAAAAGGTACAGAATCTAGTGAGGATAGTTCTTATCCAACAGATCCAACAGATCCAACAGATCCAACAGATCCAACAGATCCAACAGATCCAACAGACTTTACTGGGGATGATAATAGATTTGTTAGTATTGTTGATACTGGATATAAAAAATCAAAATATGGTAGTAAACAGGATCATATGACTGGATATGATATTGTAAATTATTTAGATAATTACGTCGCTTTAAAAACAATAAAAGAGAAGAAAATATTAAAAAAAGTAAAACCATTCAAGACATGGATACGTTATTTAAATTTAAAAAATAAAAAATTTAGAATTGGTGGTTTATTAATGAAAGTTGAATATCCGGATTATATAATGTTGGTAAATCCAAAATTAAATTTAACATGGAGTGTTCAATTAGAAGATAATGTTATATATATTCCTGATAAAGAATACAATCACATTTATCCTTTGAGTGATATCAAAAAAAAAGAATTAAAAAAGAAAAGGGAAATAGAAGAAAAAATAGAACATAAAAAAGAAAAAGAAGAAATATTAAAACAACATTTGTTATATTTATATAAAAAAGGTAAAATAACATTAAAGAAAAAAGATTAAATATTAAAATATCTATAAAACTTACTCTAATATGTACAAAGCTTTATTCATCTTCTTGTTTATAACCAACAATTTCGCCTTCTCTAGAAACAATAACTTTTAACTTTCTCGTTTTTGCAAATTTCTTTTTTAATTTATCCAATTGTTGTTGATTTTTATCATCATCTTCTTCATAACGTTCGTTATAATTAGTATTATGATATTTCCAAAATTTAGGATGACCTACACGAAAATCATTATGTGCTGATGCTTTATACCAAAAAACTTGATCTCGTAAATCAGAAGTATTTCCTGATGTTTTAATAACAAGACATTCATGGTCTTGTGTACATGCGTCCAAGATATTACAGAAATAATCAAACGAAGCAACCATTCCACCATATGAATCATAGATTCTTTTTCTATTAGCTACAGAAGGTTCGTTAAAGATAAATACATAATCGATATTACTTCTTAATTCAGGTGGGATACCTTGGGCATATTGCATGGTTAAGATAAAAAGGAAATTGAAATGTCTTCCGTTAAAGAAAATACTTTTAATAGTTTTATCTTTTTTCCAACTAGAAGCATCGTGCAACATATCATCTAAAACAATAAATAAATTATTACTTTGATGTTTTCCTGTTTCGGAAAGGCCTTGGTTTTTAGCTTCTCTTATTTTACGCTTTTGACGATTCATAATACTATCTATTAGTTCCGGATCATATTCGGAATGTATAAAACAATCAGGTACAAAATCTCCAAAAAATGGAGATGCTTCTTCTGTGCCTGAAAACACTATACCAGATGGTATATCACGATGATTAGAAAAGATGTCTCTTGCAAGGAAACTGTTATGTGTAACAATAAAATTTCCTAATACATATCTATTATTTCCATCTAATTCAATGCCAAAATAACGGTCTTCAGATAATTGAGTAATTTTAATTTGACTGACTAATGCATTTGCACGATCATTTCTCTTTTGTGCCCTTTTTCTAGGAATTAAAGTAGGTATTTCTTCTATACCTTCTCCGTTTATATGTATTCTGAATGCTTTTCCAAATTTTTTAACACCGTTATGTGTCCAAGAAGTCTTTTTATCATATTTATCATATTTATCATGTTTATCATGTTTATCATGTTTATAAGCAGTAAATCCTAAACTACGAGCCAAATAAATAATATCATCAAATAATTTTTCATGTTTTTCGCATTGTGTTACTTCAAAATCATTTCTTTTACCTAAATGTCCATCTGCATCAATAAATCCGGCAAGTAATTTTAATCTAGCTTCTCTAGTATTACATTTATAAATATGTGGAATATGTTTATTATTCAACATATCCAAATCACGCAACGTTTTCAAAAAAACATTACCATTTTGTCCATAACCACTTGAAACTTTGTAAGTGTATTTTTCCTTATAATCTAAATACAAGTTGTATTGTTCTAAATTATTTGCAAAATAATGTAATACTGTAGAATCTTGTGTTGTTATATTAGAATTATTTGATGTACCATCTCCTAACCAATATCCAATCATATAAGGATCTATTGGTAACTCTACATTTTGTTTAGGAAAAGTTAATGCAGAGACTTGGTATCCTAATAAATTTTCTCTGTATTTTTTAGAGAGTCCCAAGTATTCTTTTATAGGAATATCTACATATAAATTATCTATTATATTATCATAATATCTTTTTGCTTCGTCGTATACTTTATCTTTATCTTTATCTTTATTTTTATAAGAAAAATCTTTATGTATTACTTTAATCTTATTTTTGTCAAAATATTTTACTTGAAAAGACATTCTTTCTTTTCTTTCAAATATAAATTTTTTAGCAGTCCATTTTAAACTTAAAATATGATGACTATTTACAGTATAACTTTCACCCTTTCTATTTTCTACTTTATACATTGTATCAGTTCCAGAATGTGTTTCTAGTACATTTCTAGGTGTACTGTCATCCCCCATAACTTGATCGCCAACTTTTATATCCTCCACATTTTTAATTGTACCATCATACATTAGAACTTTGGTACCATAAATTTTACATTTGCCGCTCCTCCTTTTCCCGAGGATAAGTATGGTAGCATCTGGTAAAATACTTTTAATTTTAAATTTACGAAGCGCCAGTTTTTCAAATTCGTTAAGAAGCATATTGATATATAGATTTTTTTTAATTTTATAATCTAGACGAATTGAAAAGGCTTCCGATACATCAACGTTAGTGATTTTGTAGTTTAATTTTTTTTAAAAAAATGTTTAGAAATATAAAGGATAATTATAAAAGAAAATGGTACTTGATTTAGACGGGAAAAAAAGGATAACATTGTGTATAGATGTTGGTCTACGTAACTTGGCAATGAACATCATGAATAGTGACTACACAATTTTGTTATGGGATGTTTATAATATTTTAGATAGCGACGATCATCATTGTCAAGATACATTTAAAAATGGTAAATTATGTAATAGAAAATGTAATATGAAATACAATTTAGCGAACGAAATTGTATTTTGTTGTAAAACACATTTTCCAAAAAATATAAAGGCGACGAAAGTTAATGATTTTAAAAAGAAAAATATCGATGCATATTTATTACAAGATATAGCAAAAACATTTATAAAACGCGTACAAGAAATTTATGATGAAAATCCTATTTTTAAAGAATTAAATACGATTCTTATTGAATTGCAACCTAAATGTAATGCCAAAATGTTATTTACAAGTCATGTACTTTACGGAAAACTCGTCGAATTATATAAAGATACAGATGTTACTATAAGATTTGTAAGGGCATCACAAAAATTAAAGGCTTATACTGGTCCGGAAATCAAATGTGCATTAAAAGGAAAATATGCTCAAAGAAAATGGTTATCAATTCAATATACAAAATGGTTTTTAGAAAATAAATTTTCAAAAGAACAAAAAGAAAAATGGTTACCTGTATTTTTAGCACACAAGAAGGCCGATGACCTTTCGGATTGTGCATTGATGGCTATAAATAGTATAACTGGTATCCCTAAAAAACAATTAAAACATAAAAATGGAAATGAATTGAAATGAAACTATTTATTTTTCAATTCGTGTAAATCAGTATGTTTAAAGCAAAATTCTACCCATGTATTACGATATAAATTTCTTTTAAATTTTTTTAAAAACATGCATATTATATTATACGAATATTCAATTTCTACACCGTAATAATTGTCAAATGTATCTAAGCAAAATTGATTAACTTGTGTAGAATTTTTGTTAGACCCATGTAATGAAATTAAAAGTATAAAGTCTGTTAACAATGTAAATTTTAAATTAGAAATAAAGAATGGTGAATATGAAAGCCCTTCCTTTATTTTTTCATAAATATCTAAAATATCATTTGAATAGTTAAAATAAAAGTCATCTATATCTAATTTTTTATCTTCATCTGTATTATTTTCAAAATCAGAATGACAACCATTATCTAATACGATTTGTTTCATATCTCCCTTTACCTTCTGTTACTTGACTTTTAAATTTTAAATTAAAATACAATTGTACCACAAATTTTAGATAGTTTTTATGAGTATTTTTTTTATTTAAAATAAAAAAATTTATTTTGTTATACTATAATAAAAAGAATAATGGATAATATTATGAAAGATGAAAATACATGTAATACGATTATAATTTTATTAGTTATAGTAGCAGTATATTTTTTAATTCAATATATGGGACAAAATAGGGAAAGGTTAGATAACGTTGACGTTGGCGTTGAACCAATCCAACGATCTGTACAAAATATCCTACCTGAAAAACCCTTCCAACCACTTGTACAAGCTACCGGACTCGCAACACCAGCAAATGAACCTAATCAAATGGCATTTTCACCAGCAAATGAACCTATTGCAGTTGAGCAGAAACGACAAATTGATAATGTTGTAGCTGGATCTGCAAAGCTTACTGCAGAAGATCTTTTACCAAAATACAATGATGCTAATGAATTTGCAAAACAAAATCCTGTTTCTAATTTGTTAAAAGAACAAAACTTTCTAGTAAGTGGGTATCATGCAGGTATTAACACAATTTCTCAAAGTAATAAAATTCCATACCTAGATATAAGAGTCCTTCCACCTATTCCAAAGGAACAAGTTGGACCTTGGAACCAAAGTAGTTATGAACAAAGCCCTGCATCTCTTAGACGCGGGGTAGAAATTCTTTAATATATAAGTTTGAACAAAATCCCACAATATTTATTATATATTTATTTTATTGTATATATAATAATAGTGATATGAAAAGGGAAACCCTCCAGACTAACAATAATCTATTACCAAAAGATATAGATTATTCTATATATCATTCTCTTCAGGGTATGGCAACTTCAAAGTGGGGACCCAATTGTTGGGACTTTTTATTCACCAGCATTATTGGAAGATATCCTGTTAAAATAAAAACTAAAGATGATAAAAAAATAAAAATTGCATTTAAAGAATTTTTATCCGGATTACAAATGATTTTACCTTGTATTTTTTGTAGAAATTCGTTGAACGGTTTTATCAAAGAATTACCTATTGAACCATATTTAGTTGGTCGTATTGAATTAATGTATTGGATGTACCTAATTAAAGATAAAGTAAATAAAAAATTAATATACCAAGAAAATCAATGTTATAAAGATGAAAAGATAAAACTAAAAAAAATGCATCGTGATAAAATATTTTCTGAAAATGAATATTATGATAAAATAAAAGAATTCAAAAAAATTACATTCATCACAACCCCCACCCCACCTTTTAAAGAAGTACTTGATAAATATGAAAAAACAAGAGCTATATGTTCCCCAAAAGCATTGTCATGTGTTTTACCAGAAAAAATATAAGAATGATAAATACATCTAGATCAATTACTTATACAATAACCATTTTAATCAATTATAATAAAATGATCTATTGGAAATTTAATACGACTATAATTAAAATGTAAAAAAATAATAGCAAAGTCTTGATCTTTTTTATAATCTCTTACTTCCCCATTATATCCTTTATAAATATTTAAAATACTATTTTTAACACCTATGATTTTTACATAATTCCCCCTTCTTATATTTTTATAAGAATTTGTATGCACAATATTATTGTCTTTTTTGTCTATTGTATCTTTTGGTTTTAATGCATTTTCATTTTCATTTTCATTTTCATTTTCATTTTCATTTTCATTTTCATTTTCATTTTCATTTTCATTTTCATTTTTTTGTAAAATAGAAAAAAAATTCATTTAAAAGTAAATATAATTAATAAGTAAATTTACTTTTAAATAAAAAATGTATTTACTTATTAGTTGTATTTCTTTTTGTATTTTTTACACAATTTACAGATACAGGTACACTATCATACTCTGTATAGCATCTGTAAGGTGCATTATCATACTCTGTACAGCATCTATAAAGCATCTATTAAGGTGCATTGCGAGTAATATAATGTACATTGTGAGTAATATAATGTACATTGTGAGTAATATAATGTATTTTAATATAATAATCTGTGCAGCATCTATAAAGCATCTATTAAGGTACATTGTGATATCTGTAAGATGTATTGTGAGTATAGTAAGGTACATTATGATATCTGTAAGACGTGTGGTTTTAAACTTATTATTAAACATTAACTTATTTTTTACGATGAAAACAAGAAAAAAAGATGGATTTTATAAAAAAATGGAAATATTATTTAAAAATTATGAGGATAGATATTTTTATTTAGAAGAACATTGTGTTGTAGAAAATGGCAAAGAACAAAATATTGTTTTTATATCAGATACAAATAATAATGTAAAAGATGATATTGAAAATTTTAAAGAAAATTTTGAGACGATATTTGAAAAAAGAAACTTGATTGTATATTGTAGTATAAAAAGTACTAGAGATATAAAAGATATTAGAGATATAAAAGATATTAGAGATATAAAAGGTACTAGAGATATAAAAGGTACTAGAGATATTAATCTAGGTGGTTTAGTTATAGAACATGATATAACAAGTGATTTTAGAAGTTTTATGTATTATTTTGATAAAAGTAATATCAAGTTAGATCTATTTTTTTCTTATTTGAATATTAATCTAGATTCCGAATTTATTTTGTATAAAAATGATAATAATTTTACAGAAAAAAAATTTGTAGTAAAAGATATTTTAGATAACACATTTTTTGAATTACTTTAAAACAAAGCTAAAATACTTTAAACTTTTTGGTTAAATTATTTTATTAAAATTATTATATTAAAGTAATATGGAAAGAAGTTTTAAAAGTAAAATAGACACATTAGTTTGTAGTGGTGGGGGGTCAAGGGGTGTAGCTTATGTTGGTATAATAAAATATCTGGATGAATTAAAAGAAAAACGCAAAAATGAGGAATTAAATGAAGATTTCGACGAAAATAAATGTATATATCCAAAAATAGATATAAAAAGAATAACTTGTGTATCAGTTGGGTGTTTTATGGGTTTGTTTTATTCGTTAAATTATAATTACGATGAATTAAATACTGAAATAGAAGATGTAAATTTTGAAATGTTATCCGATATGAAGATAAAAAATTTTTTACAAAAGTATGGTTTAGAATCTGGTAAAAAGCTTATCGAGTGGTTGGAAAGATTAATAATAAAAAAAGGATATCCAATTGGTATTACATTTTCACAATTGTATAAAAAAACTGGTGTTCATTTAGAAATATTGGCAAGTAATGTAAATAAATATACATTATCTATTTTTGATTATAAAAATACACCGAATTTAAAAGTAATACGTGCAATAAGGATGTCTATAAGTGTACCTTTTGTATTTTCTGCTGAAAAATATAAAGGTGATATTCACGTAGATGGTGGTTTAATATCCAATTACCCTATACATTTTTTTAAAGATAATTTATCATCTGTATTAGGATGCAAATTAGTATCAATGAAAGAAATGACAAGCGAACATGATGTCAAGATAGAAAGTTTTAGTGATTATATGTCTAACGTATTACAATTTTATATGTTGGAAAAGGAAAAAACATCTACTCGTTTAGATAAATATATTTCACATACTATAACTATTGATGCTTATAAAATAACTAGTTTAATAAATTATAATTTGTCATCTGATGACAAAAGATTATTGATAGAAAGTGGTTATAATTCTGCAAAAATATATTTTGAAAAGATTTGTAAAAAGATTTAATTAATAAAAAAATTAATAAAAAAATGAAAATGTAAAAAAGTAATTCTTTTTATAAAATGTCTTTGGGTACATTAATTGATAATGATGGATTTATTTATTGTATTAAAACTAATTTAAAATATAATGATAAGAATATTGTAAAAATTGGAAAGACAAAATTTGGAAATAAAAAAAGCAAAAACGAGGTTGAAAATCATATAATGCAACGTTACGGTACCTATTATCCAGATTGTAGTATTTTATATCTTCAAAGAGTAGGTAATCATCATAAAGCAGAAAAAATGATTTTTAAGTTATTAAAAAATATTCATTTGAAAAAAGAATTATTTTATTATTATGAGAATTCTATAAAAATTGCTTTTAAAAACATTATAAACAAATATCCTAATATAGATTCGTTTTTAAATAAAAAAAACGCAAAAGATCTTACAAAAATTAATGTAAATAGAAGAGAAATCGAAAATGACGAATAATAAAAAGCGAATAATTTTATAATAAAAATTATATAGTAATATAAATTAATATGGAAAATGTAAAAATAATAAGAAGAATTGGGAAAGGTTCTTTTTCAAATGTCTTTTTATGTTTTGAAAAGGAATCTGATGTAGTCGATGAATATTTTATAATAAAAGAGATAAATATAAACGAACTTGTAAAAAAATACAAAAAAAATAAAGATGAAAAGTCTAATGAAATTGAAAATGACAAAGAACGTCAGTATTATTATGATAGATTAGAAGAGATGATAGAAAGTGAAATAGAAATATTATTACAATTAGATCATTTAAATATTATAAAATTTTACGGATATACAAAAAAACGCGGAATATATTATTTACGTATGGAATATTGTAATGGAGGAGATGTTTACGAATATTTAAAACAAAAATCGCCTAAAAAAGAAAGAAATTGTTTTGGTGGTTTTTCAGATGAATTTATGCAAGAATTTATTCGTCAAACAAGTAATGGATTAAAATATATCCACGATAAAAACATTATACATAGAGATATAAAGTTGCATAATATTTTAATACATAATACCCCAAATGGTATACGATTTAAAATATCCGATTTTGGGTTTTCTTGTTATGATTTATCGAATTTGCGTAATGAAAAAAGAGAAAATGTTCAAACAAATTTATCAAAAAAGTATTTTAAATTATCCGGTACTCCTTATTATATGGCTCCAGAAATTATTTTAAATATGAAAAAAATGGAAAATATTACATCATATTCATATAAAAAAAACAAGATATCTGATTTGTATTTTTATGATAAACGTATAGATATATGGAGTTTAGGTATATGTATTTATGAATTAATATTTAATTTGTTACCTTTTTCAAACATTGATAATATAAAAGAATTGGAAAGAGTTTACAGTATGACTATAATTCAAGAAATAATTGATAAAAGGATTAATAAAAGGATTAATAAAAAGATATTTTTGAATAAAAATATAAAGACATTATTATTAGGTATGTTACAAATTAATGTAAGGAATAGATATTTTATAGAAGATATACATCCTTTTAAAGAAGACAGTGAAATAAAGGATATAATTTATATAAGGGAAAATAATTATAAATCAAATGAAATTAAATATATTGTATATTCGTGGGAACATATAAATTTAGACCTAGACCTAGACAATGACCAAGACAATGACAATGACAATGACAATGACAATGACAATGACAAAGACCAAGACCAAGACCAAGACAATGATAAAGACCAAGACCAAGACCAAGACCAAGACAATCATTGTAATCGTTTTGTAAGAGATAACTTAGTACTATATTTACGAGCAGCATGGTCAATTTTTTCAGAAGTAGTTCCACAACAATTATATGTTCTACTCTTAATCTCTACAAATAATTTTTTACTAGGAATATAAAAATCCGGTTGTAAATATCTTTTACGGCTTGAATAGAATCCATCGATACGACTTGCATATACAAATATAAATTTCGGTTCAGATTTTGAAAGTTCGTGTAAAACTCTGTTTTGAATTTCGACCAAACCACGCTGCTTATTTTACACGAACTTTTAAAATCCGCACCCCCTTACCTTAAGTTAGATACCAGAACAAGAATTCACTGAGGATATTCTTGCCATTTTACAAGTATTTGCTTGCAGGTGGTATGGTAAAAGAAAATACTCAAATGGAACCATTATTAACGTTGATGTATCGGCTTACTTCAGTGGCTTTATAATAAAATATGGTTTAAAATTTAAATTAACGTAAAAGTTTTAAATTAATTTAAAGAAATGTATTTTTTACGCGATTTAATTAGTTAATTACAAAAATTTATTTTCTTATGGCATAGTATAAAAATAAATGGGTGGTGGATTAATGCAATTAGTAGCGTATGGAGCTTAAATATCTGGGCTCGAATAGTAAGCTGCTAGTATGGTTTGTATAAATACCATATTAGATAAACAGTATAAATATACAAATAAGGAATAATAGTATTTCTTATTATATAACTTGCTAGTAAAGTACCTTGTCGAAATAGAGCATTTCAGCTCTGTAAGGTACTTTGCGAAACTTTCAAATTGCGGGAACCTCTTTAGAACTTTAACTACTACTTGTTTTGTAGTGATACTTAACAATACCAAAGGGTAATGACCTGAGGCATAGTAAAAACGTTAAAGATTAGACAATCCGCAGCCAAGCATCTTATATTGATAAAATTGAATTAATAAAATATTTTGTAAATTTTAAATTACAATTGGCTACAGAATATTTACATTCAATTTAGGCTACCTTGATGGTAGAGGTAGATATAAGATGAAGGTTCAACGAGTAGACGGAAGTTGGGATTTTATGATGATACTAGCCATATCTGAAAATTCTTAAGGTGTACTCTATTCCTAATAGAGATATTAGGGCTAATATATGGTTTGAAAAGACCATATAAAAGCAAGATATATACCTCACAGGTAATCCTTAATAACATGGGGAAGAAAAGTAGTCAGCTATAACTATTAGGATATGTTATAGGAAAATCTGTTATTATTCCTATATTAATCAAAATCAAGTGTTTTTATCATGATTAATAATAAAACTGCTAGTGAAAGAGTACAGCAAGATATAAACTCTTTTGCGACACTATCAAATTGCGACGACATCCTAAAGATATTAAAAAATGAATTTAGTTTTATTTATTTTGATATTTTTAATGAAATGTAAAGATTGTCAGATTGAAAAGGAATTAAATTTGATTAAAAATGACAAAATAGACATTGATTTAATAAATAATCATAAAAATATAGTAAATTCATTTGCTACTAAGGTAAATTTGAAAAAGTTTACTGGCCCAGAATACACTGGGATATAGTAAAAATGCAATATATGATGAAAATAATAAATATTATTTTTTGAAATGGACGAGTACGCAGCCAAAGCCTAAGGGAAAAATCCTATGGCCCCAGTTCAACGACTAAACGGTAGTGGGCGAAAAAATCGCTTAAGATATAGTCTATTCCCTTCTTGTTTTATACAAGATATAAATATACCGAAAGGTAGGGTACAAAAGCAAATTACTTTTTTTAAAGTTGTCTATCGAAGACATACTAACTTTGCTCTAGAAGCAATTGAACAAACTTTCACAGGAACTGTTGATTTCGGACGAAAAGTTTCTTGTACCGTTTCCAGAAATGGTGATTTAATCCACAAGGTATACCTTCAAGTAAACCTTCCAAGTTTATCTACTACTGGTGGAGCTATTTCGTGGGATCCTATGGTTGGACACAACTTGATCGATACCGTTTATATTGAAATTGGTGGACAAACCATCGATACTCATTATGGCGATTGGTTAAATATCTGGAACGAATTAACTCAAAGTGCTGAAAAGGAAGCTGGATACAATACTATGATTGGTAACACTATTGCTTTAACCACTGATGCAAGTGATACTACTTCCACTCCAGCTACAACCCTTTATATTCCATTACAATTCTGGTTTTGTAGAAATCCTGGACTTGCTCTTCCATTAATTGCACTTCAATATCATGAAGTCAAGTTCAACATTACATTCTCTGATGTTGTTGCACTTTATAATACTACAGGAGGAGCTCCTACAGTCGGGAATGGATTTGATGCATCTCTTTACATTGATTACATTTATCTTGATACTGATGAACGTCGTCAATTTGCTCAAGTTCAACACGAATATCTCATTGAACAACTTCAATTCACTGGAGCTGAATCTGTTCCAGCTGGATCCGGTGCGATTAAGAGCAAGCTTGCGTTGAACCATCCGTGTAAGGAACTTGTATGGGTTATCCAAAGAGATGATAACAAGATGGCCGATTACTCTAATAATGGAGGTCACTCTGTTACTGATGCTAAGCTTCAATTAAACGGACAAGATCGATTCTCTGTTCGTGAAGGTGCTTACTTTAACCTTGTACAACCATACCAACATCACACCCGTATCCCAGCCATTGGTATCTATGTATACTCCTTTGCTATTAACCCAGAGCAACATCAACCAAGTGGTACGGTCAATATGTCTCGTATTGATAACGCTACTCTCCAACTTTCTACCAACGTCGGTAGTACTTCTAAACTTCGTGTTTATGCTGTAAACTATAACGTTCTTAGAATCATGGCTGGCATTAAAGAATGTATTTACATTAACCTGTGCCAAACAGTCAGCTGCATAATAAGTTCTACTATTACTTATTATGAAAAACAGTGTAAAATAGTAGGAAATGAAAAATTTCTATATAACTGGCTAGTAAATGAATTGACTATACCTGTATGTTAATTTAATTTGCAACAACTTCAAATTGCGGGAACCTCCTTAGAGCCTTCACTACTACTTTTATTTGGAAACATTTAAAAGGATCTCGGTTAATAGCCGAACCCGATAGTAAAAATGTGAAGGATTGGACAATCCGCAGCCAAGAAACCTATATTAAAAGGTTTAAGGTTCAGAGACTAAATGGAGTTGGGGAAAACGTTATCGCGTTTTTCTTAAGATATAGTCCGGCTTTTGGTGAAAATCAAAGGATAAAAAGCTATCCGGGGTGGGTTAGCATATAGTAATTAAAGTTTTAATAAAAATTTTAGTTTGAAACTTGAATTTATTTTCATAATTGTAATTTATTATAATAATTATGAAGAATCAATGTAAAATTGTTATTTTTGACAAAGACAAATTAATGAATGGATTAAATGACGATTGTAAATGATTTTGAAGAAGATAATAAAATAGATATAAAAGAACACCCATCTGATTATTCCTACAACAATCAGATTGTAAAATTAGAACTAAACAAAATGTTATTTATTGTAGAGTTTCTTCTTCTAAACA
>Ga0208720_1000190_pt1 | contig 16830 bp, 16 predicted proteins | sample LakMenEpi20Apr10_FD_150716 | JGI IMG/M metagenome (GOLD analysis project Ga0208720, IMG submission 150716) | Freshwater microbial communities from Lake Mendota, WI - 20APR2010 deep hole epilimnion (SPAdes) | ecosystem: Environmental > Aquatic > Freshwater > Lake > Epilimnion/Euphotic zone ...
GCCCTGCGGCTTCTTTCTAGCCGGTCTTGGCGCTAGCCCCGGTTGGTTTTCTAAATCGCCGAAACCGTGGTCTATCGCCCTGCGGCTAGATTTCGACCTGAAGGGGCGTGATCCTAAAGCCCGGTCCGAAGGGCCGGTTCTTGCGAGCGGCAAAGGTCGGGTTCTGGCCTTAAGGGCCTCAATCACGTCCTTTCAGGCCGAAAAGCAAATCATATGTGCAAAAGATCTTCCCAGCCCTTCGGACTGGGCTTTAGGATCTCTGGCCGTTGGACCGAAAACTAAAACCATCCCAAATCGTGAAGTGATTTCCGGCCTTATCCTTAGAGCTATCATTGATAGTGTAAAACCCTCCAGGATTCATTTTGGAGACAGGCCCGAAGGATTTGCGAAAGGTGGGCTTCACCCCACCCTACTGTCTCCCAGATACGGGAATAACGAGGGTTTGTTCATTGGCTTTATCCTTGCTCGACTTGGTGAAATCTGGCTTATTCGGTAAGATAGTATAAGATGAAAGCCAACACGCATTCGCGACGATTTTGCGGACTGTTGGAATCGCCTGAATTGCATGAAGTACGGGAGCCAAGCCACGATGTCTGCCACTGAAAAGCCGCCACGCATCCTGATCGCTGACGACAATCAGCAGAACGTTGAGCTGATGGAAGCCTATCTCATGGCGATCGACTGCGAAATCAGTACCGCTTACGATGGCGAACAAACGCTCAAGGCCGTGGAATCGTTCAAGCCGGACTTGATCCTGCTCGATATCATGATGCCGAAACTCTCGGGCTTTGAGGTCTGCACAAAGCTCCGCTCCAATCCTGCAACCAAAAACGTGCTGATCCTGATGGTGACCGCCCTCAACGAAGCCAGCGACTTCGAACGCGGTGTGGCCGCCGGTACGGACGACTTTTTGACCAAGCCTGTAAACAAGATCGAGCTATTATGCCGGATTCGAAGCCTGCTTCGAGTGCGTCACCTGGAAAGCCAGCTCGAACGCACTTTGGCCTATCTGGCCGACCTGGAAGCATCCGCGAAACCATGACCGAATCTGCCGAACAAGTATCCAAGCCTTTAAAAGTCACCCTCAAACCACGCAAAAGCCGTCCATTTTTTGCCCGCCATCCATGGGTTTTTAGCGATTCTATCGCCAAAATCGAAGGCGATTCCAAGAATACCGACGAAGTGGCCCTCTATAGCCAAGAGGGTGCCTTTATCGCCCGTGGCCTGATCAACTCCTCCAGCAAGCTCCGAATCCGACTCTATCGCTGGGACGATGCTCCGCTCGATAAAGCCTTCTGGGCCCATCAGTTGGATCAAGCCATCGCACTCCGTCATGCTGTCCCGGCCGTGGACCCTGAGGAAAACGCCCGTAGACTCGTCTTCAGCGAAGCCGATGGCCTCTCAGGCCTGATCATCGACCAACTCGGCAACCAACTCGTCTGCCAGTGGACCAGCATTGCACTCCATCATCGGATCGATCTCTTTGAATCACTTCTGAAAGAGCGGTTCCCTGACTCCGGCATCATCGGCCTCGGCGACCCCTCCACTGCCGACATCGAAGGCTTCAGCCCGGATCAGGCTGAACCTGTGGTCCGCAGCGGCACATTGACCGCCGAGGATGTTGTCCTGATTCGTCACGGTGGACTGAATTTTCATGTCAGCCCATTGGGCGGCCAGAAAACCGGCTTCTTCCTCGATCAAGGCGTGAATCGTCGCCGGGTTGCCCCTTATGCCAACGGCCGATCGGTGCTCGACCTCTTCTGCTATTCCGGCGGATTCGGCCTGGCGGCTGCCAAATTTGGGAACGCCAAATCCGTGGTCGGTATCGACAGCTCCAAGCCAGCCATTGCTCTGGCTGAGAAGAATCGGGAGGCCAATGGCCTTTCAGCCGATCAAGTCACATTTCAGCCAAGCGATGTGGCCAAGGCCCTGAAGAAGCTGATCGAAGCCAATACACAGTATGGACTTGTGGTCTGTGATCCGCCGAAATATGCCCGCAGCCGCGATAATCTCAACGATGCCCTGAAAGCCTACAGGCACCTCAACGAAAACGCCATGAGGGTGACAGAACCAGGCGGATTTCTCGCCAGTTTCACCTGCTCAGGGGCCGTTGAACCCGCCATTTTCGACGAAGTGCTGACCCGCGCTGCCGAACACGCTGGCCGAACGCTTCAGATTGTCGAACGCCTGAGCCAGTCGCCTGACCACCCAGTGGCAGCTTCATGTCCAGAAGGCCGATACCTTTACGGCGTGATCGCCCGCGTCCTGTAAGCGACTTTAGATGATCAGATACGACCCAGTCTGCCAATCAGCTATTGGCAGGCAGGTCGCGACTGTTGAATCTGAGGATGGCCGCAATCACGCCGACCACGAATACCGCGCTTAAGACCATCACATTGAAGCCAAGTTTTTCGCCCTTCACAAACCCTTCGATGGGAAAGAAGGTCGAAAAAACGCTGAGCTTCCCGGGCACTTTGTACCAACTGTCGTCCTCCGTGCCAGGCTGATTGGCGACGGCATATCCCACCAGTTGGGCGATGGTCAGAATCGAAGCGATCATGTTTGGACGCCATCTGACAAGATCCCATGCCGACATCGCCAGTGTGATCCCAAAAGTAGCCAGACCCATGGCCACCACGTTAATGGCTGGCCGGGCCAGGGCTTTGATACTTGGCGACATGTCCACTGAGTGAAATTGCTCAGCAACTTTGTTCCCAGCGATCAGGAAGACGATCATGAGAGCGAATCCGATCATGGTCGTGATCACGTGAGCCATGAGATAAGATGTTCGTGAGACAGGCCTTGAGAGGATCATGTCCATTGTACCACGCTCGATCTCAGCCGCGACGGCCGCTGATCCGCGCGAGATTCCCCAAAACAGGGGGATCATGATCGGAATGCCCACAGTCAGGAAGTAGAGCATCATGGTCTCGATGGCGCCTGAGGACATATCCATGTCCGGGCCACCCATGAATTGATAGAACCCACGTGCTCTGCGCTGGTTGCGCTGGGCATCTGTTTCCGGTGGACGTGCCGGGGCAGCGGGAGTGGCTGAAGCGTCGGCTGTCTTCGTCGCGTCTTTGGCAGGCTCAGCCTTGGGCTCGTCTTTAGGGAATTCAGGCTTCGATTCGTCTTTTTTCTCGGCGTCTTTTTTCGGAGCCGCTTTCACGAGCTCCCCACGCTGGGCCTGTTCGCGGATGGCGACTGTTTCCTGACGGCCTTCGGACCAGCTTGTCCGGAGGACGCTGAACCAGCTCAGGCCAAACAGGGCGATGAGCGAGAAACCGAGAAAGAAGCGGGTTTCAACCATCAAGCGATTGATGAGCGGGAATAACGATTTGTTCATGATGATTCCGGGTCAGGTTTCTGGAGGATCTTACTTTAAGAGATTCTTTTTTGGAAGAACGGCTCAGGGCTTGGCGTTATCCACAACGGACACGAGATCTTCGTCGCGCACATCGGGGCTGTGGAATCGGTCGTAAAGTCCACGCAGGTCTTCCGTTCCGATCGCAATTTCCGAGATCGGCTGACGTGAGAACCAGTCCAACAGACTTTTGATTTCACCCTGGTGTTCAAGCAGTAATTCGCGACCGTCGCGACGCCTGACGATCAGCCCAAGATCATCTGGAAACTCTTGTGGAGCATCGGTTTCAAACCGAGCCAGAACCATCCGGGCACAGCGTCGGGTGTGCATATCCTCAACGTGCATCAGCTGGCCGCGACGCATGATGGCGACCCGGTCAGAGATCCGTTCCACTTCGCTCAGAACGTGTCCGGAAAAGATCACGGTCTGGCCCTGAGATTTGGCGTTAAGTACAAGATCCAGAACGATTTCGCGAGCCGACGGGTCGAGGGCAGAGGTCGGTTCGTCGAGGATCAGGATCTCCACAGGATCTGAAAACGCCTGAGCCAGAGCCAGCTTCTGTTTCATGCCGGTGGAATACTGCCGGACCTTGCGCTTAAGATCAAGCTCCATAATCTTTTCAGCGATGTGAACAGCGCGATCGTAGCCCAGTCCTCCGCGTAAATCACAGAGAAATTTCAGGTGTTTGTAGCCTGAAAGGTAGCCGAACATGCGGAGTTCGCCAGGCAGATAGCTGACCCGCTCGCGCACCATGAGGCTATCGTGCCAGCAATCGAGCCCGGCGACGGATGCGCTGCCGGAACTGGCCTTGATCAGGCCGAGAATCGTGCGGATGGTGGTGGTTTTGCCGGAACCGTTGGGCCCGAGAAGCCCGAAGACTTCGCCGCGATGGACTTCGAGTGAGAGATTTCGAAGCGCGTAAAAATCGCCGTATTGCTTTGTTAAACCAAAGGTTGTGATGATTGTTTCCATCAGAATCAGGACTCACTCCGGCATGGGTTTGGAAAAAATCCAGAAAAATCTCCAGATTTTGTGAATTTTATTGTCGTCGATCACGGAGCAGTTGCGACTGTAATGATGAAGAGGGGAATGGACACGAGTCACGACAGATGAACTCCCCCGTATTGTACATGTGGACAGGGTCGGACGTAAATCAAGGAGGGTAGAACCATGTTAGTACTCAGCCGCAAAGTGGGATCAAGCATCCGAATCGGTAACGACATTGTCTTGACGGTCGTGAAAATTGATCGTAACCAAGTCCGTCTCGGAATTGAAGCACCTTTGAATGTGACCATCCTTCGCCAGGAATTGGTGATCGACATCCCAGAAGGTCAGGAACTGATGTTCGAAGCCGATATGGCTGGTGCTGGACGCTGATCGAGCACGGATCCACCCTCCAAAAAAGGGCGTGCCGATTGACAGCCGAGCCGGTGAATTTGATGACGTAAATATTTTGTATGAGCCGGTAAATAGTTCGGCGAAAGTGGTCCCCCAATTTGTTCGTTAGTTTTGGCACCGGAAAAATGGTCACGGCCCCTCAAGGCCGACCTCACCATCTCAAACTAACCCGCAGCGCAAGCAAGGGCCGACCCAAACTAACCCGCAGCGCGAGCAAGGGGCGAACGCCCCAAAAGTCACGCTGTTGGTGTAATGCTATGATGTATATGTGTTTAAATTAGCCAGGTGAATCACTCTAATGCGGCCCTTGCTTAGCGCCGCGGGTTAGTCTGACTAGGAGCAAACGCCTGTAAAAGACGCCGAGCCTCCAAGGCTGTCAAAAGAAACCGTTCCGGGCCCAGCCGTTTGACGACTCATAAAATACCGATCTGGTTTTCCCCTTCCAAACGATTCTACCGTTATTTTCAACGCCTGAAATCGATCTATTCTCAATAACGACTAGAGTTCCACCCAATACGTCAGTTAAGATAGAATATGAAAAACGCCCACGTGTGGGCGCATCACGCAGACTTTCTACCCAAATGATCTGATCCTTAAGGAGTTCGATGTATGTTGCGCCAGCGTGCCTCAATTGTTCTAGCCTTGTTGGGATTGTGCTTCGTCGCTTCCTCTGCCGATGCCCAGATGCGATATCCAGGCGGATATGGCCGATGGGGATGGGGCGGATGGGGTTCAGGCGGTTATGGTATGGGCGTTCAGGATCCTGCCTCAGGATACGCAGCCGGTCTCGGTCAACTCGCTCGCGGTCAAGGTCAATATCAAGTGGATAATGCCAAGGCCAATTCGATGAACCTTGACACCAAGATCAAGTGGAATAAAGAGTTGCGTCGGCTCAAGCTGATTCAGGAAGCCGACAAAAAACGTGCCGCCGCTGTCAAAGCCGACGAAAATGAAGTCACCAATCGCGAACGCGATATGGTCACAGGCGTGGTCGCCAACCGTCAGCTCGACCAAATTCTCGAAGGTAACACCGAAGCGGTCATCTCTTACCTTAACAAAACCGCTCTGAGCCCAAAGATCATCAAGGAAATTCCTTTCGAACTCGCCTCAGAACCGATCTCGATCTGCCTTCAGTCGATGGTCTCCAGCGACAACGTTCCGAACATGCTCAAAAATGAGGCCTATGCCGACGAACGCGAAGCCCTTCAAAAAGCTGTGGCCAAGGCTTTGAAAGAAGACATGGCTGGATCCATCTCCAATGCCACTCTCGATTCAGTCGAATCCAGCATCAAGGCCCTCCGAGCCAAGTTCGACAAAATGGCTCCGAAATTCAGCCTCGATTATGCCGCTGCCGATCGTCAACTCCGTTCAGCTACCAGCCTTGCACGTCTGATTCGCGAACCTGAGTACCAGAAACTGCTCTCCAAACTTGAGACATACGACGGCACCACAGTCGGCGAACTGGTCGCTTTCATGTCCGCTTTCAACCTCCGTTTTGGTGCTCCAACCAACGACCGTCAGCGCGAGATTTATCTCCAGCTCACACCCGTTCTCACCAGCGTGCCAGCCAAAGCTGTCGCTCTGGTAAAGCCAAATCTGAGCGCTGAAGAATCGACCAAGGCTCTGAGCAATGCGGCTCAGGAAATGTTCGACGGGATCAGCTGGCGCGACCTTGACCTTCACTCCGAAGATATCAAAGCTGCGACTGGCAAGTGACCCAAAAACAGAATCAGGATCGGATTGCCGTGCAGAACTCAAGGCAATCTCATCCATTTCTGGAACGGCTCAAAGATGCCCCTCTGTGCCTGGCGCACCGAGGGGCATCGGCGTTTTGGCCAGAAAATACGCTTGAAGCAGCTCAGGCTGGCTATCAGGTCGGTGCCCACGCCTGGGAATTTGATGTTCAGCTTTCACGTGATGGCCACCCTGTGGTGATTCACGACCAATCGCTGATCCGCACAACTGATGTGGCTGAAAGGTTTAAGAACGATCCCCGAAGCCGAACCGGATTCATGGTCCGCGACTTCGACCTGTCAGAGATCCAGTCGCTTGACTCAGGCCAGTGGTTTCTCGATCCCGCCACAAAAGGCCGGACTGCTGCTTATTTTGGCAATTGGGAGAGACTTTCCAAGCTTTGATTACGATTCTTGATTCCAAAGAACGTCGCATTCAGATTCCAAGCCTCCGTCAGGCGTTGGATCTGACGATCAGCTTAGGCTGGTTTGCAAATATAGAAATTAAGACTTTCAAGGATGTTACAGACAACTCAAAGCTAACGGAACTGGTTTATGAGACGGTTCAGGCGATGCAGTGTCGGGAACGTGTTTTGATATCGAGCTTTGATATGGAAGTGTTAAAGCAATTACGTAAAAGGGATCATCAGCTGGCACTTGGAGTCCTGGCAGATGTTCCGTTTCCGGATCTTGATCTCGTTATCCGCAACATGGTGGATGCCGACACTTATCACTGCTCTGCGGCAATGCTTGGTGTGGGTGGGAAGTGGCAGACAATAAAAATTCAAGATCTCCCTTTAAGCATCCTTACTCAAAGGGAGACCCTGAGGCAATTACGGTTAAAGTCCATTCCAGCTTTGGTTTACACCGTGAACGACCCGGCAGATGCACGGGCACTTCTGGAAATCGACCGTGTTTCAATTTTCAGCGACGACGTTCAGGCTCTATTGCCTGTGATATCCAAGGGATGAATCCTGGTTGTCCCAGGATCGGCAGTCTTTGTTTAGGGTTGCCAGTCGAGCCGAATCCAGACTCCTTCCGGATAATGGATCGCATCGGCAGGTGGGTTTACAATCTGCCTAAACTCCGCATCGGTCCAGCATTGAATCGCTGCCATATAGCCATTGATCAACCAGTGTCGGATATGGCCCGACGTTTCCGGGTCACAAACAAGGCGTAATGAAGGTCTCGCTTGAACGGCGTGCATCCTACGGGCTTGAGACATTGATCTGCCACTCCCTTCGACTGTCAGAACTATGGAAAAAAGCAACCTTGGAACCAATCGACACGTCCCCGAATTTGTCAAAGATATTCCGTATACGGAATAAAATTGATTAAATTGGGATTGTTGGATACGGGATAGAGTATCGGCTATCTTAAGAAAAATCAAGACGCAAATTGCTTTAAAAGGCGTGTTTCCAAATTATTTTGATTTTTGCTTGATTCATAGCTGAGTCAGCCGTAATCTAGGCCTTATGGGATATGCAGATAAGTTGCAACAACTTTGTTTATTGCGTGGAATGGACCAAGTGACATTGGCCCAAAAGGTGGGCGTTTCGAAGTCGTCCATGTCTCGTATCCTGAATGGCACACAAGAGCCTAAGATTCGACTGGCGAGCGACTTGGCGGTTGCTTTGGAAGTTCCGCTCGACTATCTGGTCAATGATTCCGCCGTGCTTCAGGCACCTGTGAAATCGATACCTCTGACAGATGATCAGCTTACGATTCTGAGCATTGTCGATCGGCTTGGATATGAAGTGGCGATTGACCGTCTTTTGGCGGTTCAGGGATCCGCTCCCGTGAATCCACCGGCTCAGTCTCAAACTAATTCACAGAATCGTAACGTGGCAGTCGTTGGAATCCGCGAGCCTGCCGGGTCTTCCACAAAATCAAATTAACGGATTCCCTGTTGATCTCGTGAGTTAGGTGGCCCCTCTAAAGCCCATTTGAATCACCCTCTTAAGTTACTGTAAATTCATATCTTCGGTTGTTTCAGACGATACGGAATCATCCAGTTGAACCATCGCTGGTGCAGGTGATCGGCTTGCAGGAGTTCGCAGATTCCGCGTCCATGCTCGCCCTCTAAACTGTCCATCTGGCCCACCCATCGGAGGTAAAATGGGCCTTGATCCACCGGCTTGCCCAGCTTCCACTTGGTCTGAGAACCCTCATGGTGGAGCTGATCCTGATACCGAATTCCGAAAACTGTCCGCTTTGGATCCGTACCATCCAGCCTCTCCAAAATCTCGGTCTGTGTCACTTTTCCTTGATCGCACTCCAGCCAAAGCCCTTCGCTTAGCCCTGGAGACGGTTCGCAGATGTAGTAGATTTTCGTCGTGGTGCCTTGATGAAATCGCCCCCAGTGCCATTTATGGAACGATCTCGACAGCTCGTCCCCGCCTGCATTATGGTCGTGATAGCCGCGTCCCTGGAAACTCAGGTTTTTTTTCCCAACCTGAATTTCACCTGAAACCTGGCAGTCAGGTGCCGCCAGAATCCAGAGGTGAGGATGATCCGCTGTACCCAGATCTTTCTCCCATCCATCGGTTATGGAGGCCGGTTTAAAGCTCAGTTCAGCTTTAATAGGCTTACTTCCAGGCCCGACACTCAGGGCAGGCGTATCGACAACGAGTTTGTAAGACCCGTCATTGGTGCGTGTCAGGATATTCTTGTGGATACTCAGGTTAAGCCCTGATTGTGGGTCGATCTGATGTGAGAATTGATCTTTCCGGAACCGGTTCAGGGCATAGGCGACCGTTTTTCCATCCCGATACCATGAGAAACCAATTGCACAATGGTTGAGTGGGTCAGGCTTTGAGTGCTTTACTGGATTTTGGATATGGCGAAGTGAGGCCAGCCCATATTCAGGATCAAAGGGCAGGGCGGAGTACCAGACCACGACCAGAGAATCACGACCATCGTCGCTGATGGCATCAAAATACCACCATTCGTGAGCGCCTGGGGCTGTGGGCTTGACCCATCGGTCAGGGTCTAAGTGATTGCTCAGGGATGGGTTCATTGCTTATTTAATCCTGTTTTCGTGAATCGGAAAAGTTCTCAATTCAGGGCAAGCCTGACATCCTCAGCCCAGGTTCGCAACTGGCACCCGGCCAGCCCCCTCAATTTCCGATTTTTGGAGACGCGGGCACGAGTCCTGAAAATGTCGTAATCGAGCTTTTCGATCTCGTTCAGAATCAGTCCGTAAAGGTGGCCCATGACTCGGATTGTCATGCGATGTGTGCTGCCCAGAATGTGGCAAATCCCGCTTTCTGCAAGTTCATAATGACCGCGGGCGCGATTGATCTGGAATTTCAGGAATTCGTCCGACTCGGTGTTGCGTTGCTTTTGAGCGATCTGCTGTTCGGTCAAGCCGAATCTAACCATTTCATCAGACGGGAGATAGATACGGCCACGGTCGTAATCTTCACCGATATCGCGGAGGATATTGGTCAGTTGCATGGCCGTGCCCAGCGACTTGGCCTGAGTGAAGCATGAGGGGTCGTCAAAGCCAAAGGCGTGGGTCATCATCAGGCCCACCACACCGGCCACTCGATAGCAATACAAGTCAAGTTCCGGCCAACTGTTGTAACGACTTTTGACAAGGTCCATGGCCATGCCTTCGAGAAGTTCTTCGAAGAGGTCGCGAGGGATGGATCGTTCGTGGACAGTCGATCGAAACGCAGTGAGACCGGCAGGTAAAGGGCCAGTTCCATAAGCGGAATCGAGTGCCGATCTGGCCAGATTCAGACGACGATGGGCATCGTTCAGATCCTCAGCATCGTCAACGGCATTATCAGCCCATCGACAAAATGCGTAAATCGAGTAAGCGTGAGTACGTGTGGCTCGTGGAAGGCAGTGGGAGGCGAAGTAAAACGTGCGGGCGTAATGCGCAGTGATGCGTTTGCAGACACGTTGGCCTGTCCACAAATCGTGATGATCAAACGACTCCAGACTTGTGGTCACAGGAACCGCTCCAGCACCTTGGCACTGTTGACAACGCCCGGAAGTCCAGCACCTGGGTGTGTGCCTGCACCTACAAAATAAAGTCCCTTGACATCTTCCGACCGATTATGGGGTCGGAACCAGGCCGACTGGGTCAGCAGGGGTTCGAACTGGAAGGCGGAACCCATGTAAGCGTCGAGGTCGGTCTCGAAATTCTTGGGCGTAAAGATCCGTTTGGAGACGATGTGCTTACGCAGGTCAGGCGCGATGTGCGGCTTCTCCATTGAGGCCAGGATTTTCTCGGCATATTCCTCGCCGATCTTATCCCAGTCCTGACCGCCACCGAGGTGAGGTACGGGGGAGAGTACATAGAAGCAATCGCAACCGTCTGGAGCCAGCGAGGGGTCGGTTGCTGTAGGTCTGTGCAGATAGAGCGAGAAATCGTCGGCCACGATTTTGTTGTCGAAGATGTCTGTCAGGAGCCCTTCGTAACGTGGTCCCAGGATGATGGAGTGGTGAGGAATGTGGTCGTACTTGCGGTCCGTTCCGAAATAAATCACGACCAGACTCATCGCATATTTCATTTTCTCGATCCGCCGATCGGTCCACTTACGGCGATGTTCTGGCTTGATCAACTTTCGATAAGTATTTGCCACATCAGCGTTTGAAACAACAACATCAGCAGGTAGGACATGGCCTCGCTCGGTTCGGACCGACTTGACGTGTCCTTGTTGAACGTTGATTTCAGCGACTTTGGTGTTGAGCTGAATTTTGCCCCCAATCTCTTCAAACATCTTCACCAGGCCGGCCACCAACGCCCCTGTTCCGCCCATGGCGAAATGGACGCCCCAGGTTTTTTCGAGGTGGTGGATCATCGAATAGATTGAGGAGCTACGGAGCGGGTTCCCGCCGATGAGTAATGGCTCGAAGCTGAATACCTGTCGAAGTTTATGGCTTTTAATGTAGCGGCTGACGGTCTTGAAAACGGAGCGGTCAGCGCGAAGTTTCATGAGGTCGGGAGAGACTTTGATCATGTCCCAGACGGTGTCGAAAGCGTAGTCGGCCAAGTCGGTGTAAGCGCGATCAAAAACTTTGGAGCTGTAGGCTGCAAACTTGCGATAACCTTCAACATCACCGGGGCTTACACGAGTTATTTCAGCTTCCAGCTCGGCATCACCACCGCGATAGTCGAAGTGTGTGGAGTCGTCAAAATAGATCCGGTAATAGGGGTCGCAGGGGACAATTTTGACGTAATCTTCGAGCCGTTTGCCGGCGATTTCGGCCAGTTCGGTAAAAATCTGGGGAATCGTGATGATTGTCGGGCCGGCGTCGTATACAAAGCCATTGTCCTCATAGACATAAGCTCGGCCGCCTGGCTTGTCGCGCATTTCGAGGATTGTGGTTTCGTAGCCCTTGGCCTGAAGTCGGATGGCGGCTGCCAGACCCCCAAAACCACTTCCGATGACGACAGCCTTCCGGGGCTCAGGCTGATGATGCTTGCCATTTTGACTGGCTTGATTTGCGGTCATGATGAGTGGTTGGCCTGATAGAGGATATGTGGTGTAAATCCTGTGAAGCAAGGGAGTAAAACCGTTATTACGAAACGGACTCCTGAATCTCGACAGGCGTGGCGGATTTAGACCAAAGAGAAGCCTTCGAGAGCAAACAGACGGGCAAATGCCTGACGTTTTTCGACACTCAGGGGTAAGTCGCCAATCGCAGCAAGTGCTTCCATACGAAGACGTTCAACCCATTGCTGGGCATGATCAATGGCACCGCTGGATTCAAGCACAGTGAGCAATTCACGGCGTCTGGCAGGCGTGGCCGGTTGATCAAGGAGCAGAGTTAAAGCCTTTCGACCGCACGGATTGAGAGCCCTGTAGGCGTGGAGCAGAATGGCGGTACGCTTGCCGGTGTCGAGGTCAGAGCAATCGAGGTCGGAATAGGCTTTATCGAGGTCTTCCAGATCGTTTTTGATTTGATACGCCAGGCCAAGCAAATCGCCCAGATTTTTGAGGGTCCCCATCAGATCCGGGTTGGCCTTGGCCATGGTGGCGCCGATCAGCATCGGGCCGGTGATGGTGTAACGAGCTGTTTTGTAGAGGTATGCGTCGATAATCTCATGATCGCCGTCTGCAAAATCTTCAAGCGGCCTGTCTTCATAGAGGATGTCGAGACCTTGCCCTAGTCCGGTTTCCAAGAGCATATCAGAGATGATTTTATGAACATTCCGAGAGAGTCTGGAGTCGAGACCAGCCTGGCTGACCATGCTCATGCCGATGGTGAACATCATGTCGCCGATGACGAGAGCGAGCGAAGCGGCTTTTTCCTGGCTGATTTTAGCAGCACGAAATGCGGAGGCGTTGTGGCGGATGGATTCGTGGAGGGAGAGACGTTCGCGACGGACCGGGCTTTTGTCGATCAGGTCATCGTGAACGAGCATGAAGGCATGAAAAAGTTCAAGCGAGGAGGCGACCCAGGTGAGTGGTCGAGGGATCAGCGAATCGTCAGGGAAGTCGGTGAGAATTCGGTAGGTTGAGATACAAAGTCTGGGCCTGACGCGTTTACCTCCGTTTAGTACGAAGGCTGTGATTTCGTCAGCACATGCGATAAATTCAGGGCGATGTGAAAACGCCGTGCGCGAACGACTCAGGATTCGTTCAAGGAGCCGGTCAATCTGAAATCGATCCATGTCGATACCGGGATTTGCTGGTGCAACCATCGGTATGACGGAAGCCGATGTACTGACAGAAGTTGGGGTCATAAATGCTAACCCTTGGGCGGTAGGGTTTGACGGACTGGAATGGGTTGATCGACCATGGCCACGTACGCATCCGAATCAGCCGTTCTGTAAGTAACTGTAGTGATGCGTCAAGCGTACCATATGGATTTATCCATGCAGGGTAAAAAATGATCGAAAAGGGCTGATGGTTTGAGAAGATATGATGAATGTGTGCGTATTGGGGTTGTCCAGCCTATAATAGAGAAGGTATATTAAATGGTAATCAGGGATCTGGTGTAGAGAGCGAACGCAAGTCGTTCGAAAAAAGTCGAGCCGTATGTTGACCGAATCGATTTAGATCCGGCCGTGCTGACTTTGGTCTTGTTTGGAACCATAGTGCGCTTATGAGTGGGACAGAAAAACGCCGGTCGGACATTCGCAACGTCGCCATTATCGCACACGTCGATCACGGCAAGACAACCATGGTGGACGCAATTCTTCGCCAGAGTGGTCAGTTTCGGGATTCGCAACTGACAACCGACTGCATATTGGACTCTAATGATCAGGAACGCGAGCGTGGGATCACCATTCTTGCGAAAAATATTGCCCTGATGTACAAGGGCGTCAAAATCAATTTGATCGATACGCCTGGCCACGCCGACTTCGGTGGCGAAGTGGAACGTACCCTCCAGATGGCCGATGGGGCACTGGTTTTGGTGGACTCATTCGAAGGCCCGATGCCGCAGACCAAGTTCGTTCTGCGAAAAGCGTTCGCCAACCATATCCGCCCGATCGTTGTGATCAACAAGATTGATCGTCCCGACGCTCGCCCTGAAGATGTTCTGAACGAGATTTTCGACACCTTTGTCGAACTTGGTGCTGACGACGAAGCACTTGATTTTCCATACATCTTCGCCTCAGGCCGTGCTGGATTCGCCTCCCACGACCCCAAGGCCCGCGACGGCGATATCAGCGCCTTGCTGGACCTGATCCTCGAAAAAGTTCCTGGCCCTGAAGTCGATCAGGATATGCCGCTCCAGATGCTTTGCACCACTCTGGACTTCTCCGAATTCGTGGGCCGGATCGCCATCGGCCGCATCAACGCCGGAACGGTTCGCAAGGGCCAACGCGTTTCATTGATGCTCGAAGACGACCGTCGTGTCACAGACACCGTCGACAAGGTTCTGATTTTCGACAAGCTCGGTCGTCTTGAAGTGGAATCCGCTGGTGCTGGCGATATCGTTGCCTTGGTCGGCCTCGAAAATATCACCATCGGCGATACCATTGCCGACCTCGAAAATCCGGTCGCCCTGCCCAGAATTGCTGTGGACGAACCCACACTTTCGATGGTCTTCGGCGTAAACGATTCGCCTCTGGTCGGTGAAGGCACCTTCCTGACAAGCCGTCACATCTACGACCGACTCATCAAGGAACTGCGTTCGAACGTGGCCCTTCGGGTCGAGACAAACGAAGATGGCGATGCTTATAAAGTCTCTGGACGTGGCCTTTTGCACCTCTCCGTGCTAATCGAGACCATGCGTCGCGAAGGCTTCGAGATGTCCGTTGGCAAGCCTGAAGTGATCCTCAAACGGGTCGACGGCGAAATCTTTGAGCCTTACGAAGATCTGGTTGTTGATGTTCCACAAACCCTGATGGGGCCTGTCATGGAACTGGTTGGCCAGCGTCGTGGAGAGCTCAGCCGGATGGACGTCAAGGGCGAATATGCTCACCTGGAATTCATCGTTCCAGCTCGTGGCCTGCTCGGCTTACGTACCCGATTGCTCTCAGGCACTCAGGGCGAAGCCATGATGAACCACACCTTCCGCGAATATCTGCCGTTCAAGGGCGACATTCCCCGCCGCTTGAATGGTGTGATGATCAGCATGGTCAATGGCAACATCAACGGCTTTGCACTCAACACGCTCCAACAGCGCGGAACCATGCTTGTCAAGCCTGGAGACCCTGTCTATCAAGGCATGATCGTGGCTGAAAATGCCCGGTCTGAAGATATGACCGTCAATCCATGTAAAGAGAAGCAGTTGACCAACATGCGTGCCAGTGGTTCGGATAAGAACATTATCCTTAAGCCACCCCGATTGATGACCCTCGAACTGGCTCTGGAATATATCGAAGACGATGAGATGGTCGAAGTGACTCCGACCTCGATTCGCCTCCGCAAGCGATTCCTGACCGAAGAAGCTCGTAAGCGAGCCTCTGGCAAGGGCAAGTTCGCATCAGCCCAAAACTGATGCTGGGTCAGGCTTTACGTCGATAAACAGAAAACGGTGGATCCAGCAAATAGCTTGGATCCACCGGTTTTTTTTATGATTTAAAAATGATAATGAGCGAGAGAATCAGTCAGCTCGCTTGGCTTCAAATTCGCGTTCGCGCTTCTGGCCTTGAATTTCCATCGAAATCTTGCCCTTGAGGCTGTCGCCTTCAAGTTTCCCAGCGTAATCGCTTGAGAACTTATTGCCATTGCGTTCGCGAACCACTTTGAAAGTGAGCAGGCCGTCCTTCACGGCTCCGTCCTGAATCTCGGTCTTCATGCCGGCCATACCGCTCACGGTGCCGGTCACTTTTTCGCCGTCCTGCTTCAGGTCAAAGGTGGTTTCCACCTTCATGCCCTGACGCTCCCAAGTGTAAAGCCACTTGCCTGAGAAATTTTTATCAGCCGCATTGGCAGAAGTCAGAGCGAGCAGGGTCAAGGCCGATAGGGCCAGAAACTGACGTCGGATCATGGTCGTTAAACCCTTGGTTTCTAAAGTCTTGTATCTGAGAGATGAGTTGCGATTGCATAGCAAAACCCAATCGCGCACATCATCTTAGGCGATATCCAATGCAGGATGGTACCGAAAAAGTTCAGCCTCATGGCATTAATCGTTGTTTTTGTTGATTTCAATCGTCCTGCGCACCACTCGGCGAGCCATCCGTACCTTGTCGTCCCGATCGAGCCGATTCAGGTACTTCTTCCGAAGAGCTGACAACCAGCGGATATCGCGGCCGTCGTAACTGATGCAAATCTTTGTCAGTACAGGGCCTGGAGTACAAAGGGCACGAAGGATACCGGCTCCGATATCTTGATTCGAGGTAATTTCGTTATATGCCACACCCATGGCGGCTGCGAAGGCTGAATGATTGATATTGGCGATTTCCGTGGCCGTGGTGCGACGATAAACCGGCTCCTGCAACATCTGCATGTAGTGATAGGCGCCGTCGTCGAGAATGAAGAACTTGACCGGCAGACCGGTTCGAGCCGCTGTGCTTAACTCCATACCACTCATCAGAAAACAGCCATCGCCTGTAACGCAGACGGTCAGCCGGCCAGGCTGAATGTACTGGGCCCCAATCGATGCAGGAATCGCCCAGCCCATGCTTTGATTATTGGCCGGAGCGAAATATCGGCGAGGACCAGAGACCACAAAGCCTTCGCTGGCCCAGTGGGTGGCCGCTGTGACATCAATGAAGGCCATGGCTTCTGTTCCGATCGCCTGATTCAGCTCGGTCAGGAAGAGCATCGGATCGACGGCCTGATGGACCTGAGCGGAGTGATTTTCGGCGAAGTCCGACTGCCGCTCCCGAGCAATCGTGCGCTGGAGCTTGGGATCGGTAGTCCGGGCCACGTTGGCACCATCGGCCAGCAGACGCTGGAGGAACACGCGGGCATCGGC
>Ga0208720_1000191_pt1 | contig 16810 bp, 19 predicted proteins | sample LakMenEpi20Apr10_FD_150716 | JGI IMG/M metagenome (GOLD analysis project Ga0208720, IMG submission 150716) | Freshwater microbial communities from Lake Mendota, WI - 20APR2010 deep hole epilimnion (SPAdes) | ecosystem: Environmental > Aquatic > Freshwater > Lake > Epilimnion/Euphotic zone ...
GATCGGGTGCTTCATGAGCCTGATGGATACAATCGCCGATATCGGATCTATGTATTAAATCATGCAAACAAAAGCGGTAACGATTCCATTATCAAACCAATAAGGGAATCTCAGCCATGAACCAGTCCAAAATTCAGATGGATTCAGAAATTCATCCAAACGACTTAAAATATATACCATTAAAGGAAATTCGCGAGACATGCCAGAAGCCTGATTATCGGATCAAGGGGAATATTCTGGCCCGAAAATGGGCCCGGCCGACGGCGGTTTATGGGACCTGGCTGGCTATTCGACTGGGCCTATCAGCGCATACTGTCACCGCTTTTGCAGCCATAACATGGCTTTTGGAAGCCCTTTGTATTTCAACGGGTGATCGATTTGGTTTTAGTGTGGGAGTGTTTTTTGGATTCACAGGATTCTGGTTCGATCATGTCGATGGTCAAATTGCGAGGGTTACAAAATCAGAAACTCTCGAAGGGATCTTCTTCGATTTCTGGATCCATACAGCACATGCATTGGTCAGGGCGTTTGGTCTTGGCTGGGGATTGTATCAAGCTACGGGATATGATCTTGCGATATTATCTGGTATGGCTGCCGGCTTCGGATGGGTGATGCTGAGTTATGCAAACGACTCGAAATACAAGGCACTATTTGCTCATTTAAACTCTACAAATCGAGCATACAAAATCAAGGTTTGTGCTGAGTTGCAAAGTGATAAGAAATCCGAGACCGGCTGGAAACTTCGAAGGATCATTCGTTGGGCTTTATTAAAATCTCAAGAACCGCATGTGGTTCTGTTAGCTGAACTCATGACGTGTTTTATCATGTGGCTGGACTTCTTAAATGGAGTTTATTGCTGGTTATTCTTGATGAGTTTCTGGGCGATCATGGCTCCACTGCTTGCAATCTCAAGATTGGCACGTTATATCAAGTCGTCGCTCGTGACGAAAGATTTCCAAGATTGTTTTAAACAAGTCTCGGATATCTGATCGATAAACATCCACGACCCTTGTATGTTTGGCCTGGATTTGCGATTATGAACTGATTCAGAGCCTTCCAAATACGATCCAAATCCTTCGACTGACTGGCAAAAAATGACAACTCCCATGAACCTGATCGAAAGAGTCGAAGAATCGCGATTACCGGTCATGCCTTTTGCACGAGAGGCTATGGGGATCGGTGTTGTGGGGGCTGGGTTCATTGTTCGTGATTGCCATTTGCCGGCATATCGTGAAGCGGGTTTCCGAACCGTCGGGATCACTTCACGGACACGGACGAAAGCCGATGAAGTGGCATCGCTGCATCAGATTCCACTGGTCACGGATTCGCTGGACGAACTTCTGGATCATCCAGAAGTTGCAATTCTCGACGTGGCTGTTCCTCCCGCTGATCAGCCTGCATTACTGCGTCAGGTTTTGCGTCACAGGGCTTGCAATGGACATTTGCGAGGAATTCTCGCACAAAAACCGCTTGCGATGGAGCCTCGTGAAGCTGCCGAAATTGTGAATATATGTGCCGACAGAGGCATTCAGTTGCAGGTCAATCAAAACATGCGATATGACCCGTCTGTGAGGGCCTCAAAATATTTATTGAATCAAAGAACGCTGGGTGATCCGGTTTTAGCCACGATCAATATGCGTGCTGTGCCGCACTGGATGCCTTGGGCGAAGGGTGGGAGAAGTCTGGCCACTTATATTATGAGCATTCATCATCTTGATTGCATGCGATATTGGCTGGGCGATCCTGTGCGAGTTCTAGCCAGTACGAGGCCTGATCCCCGCACCGCATTTCATCACTCGGATGGTCTGAATCTCTATATCCTTGAATTTGAGAATGGTGCGAGAGCATCTTCGTGGGACGATGTCTGGGCAGGGCCAGTGAAGGAAGGTGCTGCACCTGCCATTTCCATCGACTATCGGATTGAAGGGACTCAAGGTCTTGCCATGGGCCAGATTGGTTGGCCTGGCTGGCCTGAACGCGTTCCGTCTACATTGAAATTCAGTACGATTCATGATCAATCCACCTGGCAGGAGCCGAAATGGAAATCAGCGTGGTTTCCGGATGCTTTTGCAGGTACGATGGCTGGCTTGATGGTTGCCATTGAATCAGGCTCGGAGCCTGATATTTCTGGGCTCGACAATTTGAAAACCATCGCTTTGTGTGAGTCTGTCATGCGCGCGGCAGCACAACATCGGGTGATTGATCCTCAAGAAATTCTCGATGAAATGCAAGTCCATTAAAACAGGGGGTTCTGAAATGAAGCTGGGGTTAATCAACTCTGCGTGGGCACAAGCCGGCCGGGATACAGCCTATGGCTTGAAAAAGACGCGTGAACTCGGGTTTGACACCGTCGATATTTTTACAGATCCACTCGATACTTCGTCTCATGAAAGAGATTTGATAAAAAGCACTTGCGACGATTTAGGCTTGCCGATCGTAAGTGTGGCCTGTGTGGCACTGGGCCTGATTGATTTTAATCCAAGTGTGAGGCGATTTCATCTTGATCGGTGTCAACAGTATCTGGAAATGACAGCGGAATTTGGTGGGCGAAACCTCTTGCTTGTTCTGGGGGAATACGTCTGGCAAAGGGAAGTGATTGCACCGGCAGATCAGTGGAAATGTGGAGTGGAATCGCTTCAGATTCTTGGTGAGTATGCCAGAAATCTCGGCCTGGAAATTGTGATGGAAATGGAGCCGTTCCGCGAATCGCTTTTAAATGACGTTCCGAAGATGAAGCAGTTTCTTGACGATGTCGCCAGCCCTTCAGTAAAGGCGAATCTGGATATTTCTCACCTGGTTCTTGCGAATCAGGGGCCTGAATTATTGGAGAGTCTGAGAGGGCAGATTGGTCATATTCACATCTCGGATTGCGATGGAAAAGTCCATGGCGATTTGCCGCCAGGCAGGGGCGTGGTGGATTTCGCCCCTTATCTGGCTAAAATCTTCGAGCTTGGATTAAATCAGGACGATGTGGTGATGTCCATCGAACTGGAGTATTCGCCTGAGCCAGATAAAATTGAGGCATGGGTGGCGGAAGCCTATGAGGCGACAGCCCAATTGATGCGAGATGCAAATCTCAGGGGCTGATTTTCTGCCAAGGCTTGAGAACCACGTCTGATCAGCTCTTTTTCAGCCTCTCCATGATCTGCCAGCATTGCAGAAGCATTCTTGGCAAATGGAATGGACCCTTCCAGAGCGTTCCTTTGGAAGGCTGGCTGACGGATCCGTCTTTGTGCAGATAGCCATACCATTCGCCATGTTCCGGGTCGCTGAAATGGCGAAACGACCAGTCGTGAACGGCTCGATGCCATTCAGCGTATTTCGGGTCGCCTGTCAGATTAAATGCCAGCAGTGTTGCAATGATGGCTTCGTTATGTGGCCACCAGAATTTCATGTCGTGCCAGTATTCCTGAACAGGCTTATTCAGGACGTCCCGGAAATACAAGATTCCGCCATGCGTTTCATCCCATCCCCACTTCCACATCCAGTCGAGAATGGTCAGACCCATTTTCGTGTATTCCGGAATTCCTCCGCGAAGCCTTGATTCTTCCAGAATAAACCAGGCGCATTCCAAAGCGTGGCCAGGGTTGAGTAACCGGCCATCGGCATGGTTGACAAATCGACCGTCAGGGGCCACGCTTTCAAGCACGGCTTTAAGATCCGGGTGCATGAAGTAGCGGCCGATTTCACCGATCATTTGATCGATCAAGGGATCGAGGGTATGGTCGATTAAATTCTTTCTTAATTCCTGAGCGGTTGCAATGGCAATCATCCGTGGAGCGAGACCGATCATTGGCCTTGTATCCGCATATTTCGATGGCATTTTCCCGGGCGTGAACGACCAATCCAGATAGATATGAAATAACTCTCTGGCACGTAATTTGTATTTCTCCTGAGCTGTGGCCCGATACATAGCGGCATGGGCGATTGCGGCAAAGGCTTCACTGTAAACGTATCGTCGCTTTCGGATCGGGCGACCATCGCGGGTGACCTGGAAATACAATCGCCCATCGGTGTCGATGCAATGATTCTCGATAAAATCCACGCAGCTTCGAGCCGCATCCAGCCATTCCTCACGAGTTTCCACATCATTATAAAGGGTTGCAAAGAGCCATCCGGCCCGGCCCTGGAACCAGACACTTTTGTCGTCGTCCACCAGCGATCCGTCACGATCGAGGCATGTCATGATGCCTCCGTATATTGGATCAAGCCCGTTTTTGAGCCAGAACGGGACGACATTATTGAGTAAGGTTTCGCGATATAAAGCCATCAGACTTTCGCGGGCATGTGGCGTAGGCATGTCAAAACCTCTGATTTCCTATGGTTTCGTGGGATGCAAGCTGGCGGTTATGCTTGATTCACAAGTTCATCGTAACACGCATCAAATACGAGCGGTTATAAAATTAATGGCCCTTCGTTAATCGGAATACTTCAGGCGAGCGTTTCCCAGGCGATTTCTCTCCTGAAATCAGGAAGTAGTCCTGCCCCCAGGCGATCGAAGGTGCAGTCACGCAAGACTTTCCAACGGGTATCGAATTCTTCAAGGTCGTCCATCGGTCCTGGGACGTGTCATAAAGGTAGATGTCATGCCCCCAGCCAGGATGCCCTTTCTGGGGCAGTCGATGGGATGCGGAATGAACACCACCGACGATTGCCAGCCTGTTTTGATCATAATTCCAGGCCGGACCGGGTGAGGCGGCAATGTCGGTGGGCATGTCATGAAGTTTGATCCAGTGGCCAAGTTCGAAAGGGTTGCCGGGTTGGAATTTCCAGGTCTCTTTGAGGTAGGGCATTTTACGAGATGCAATTCCTTGAGAATCTCGTTCGATCTCTATGCCGCCGAAAATGAGTAATTCGTTGTTGATGGAAGCTGCAACCGATTGAATTCGGCCAGAGGCGGGCAATGGAGTCGCGTCCTTCCATTGAGGCTTGGAATCAGCCAGATCGAGTACCTGAAGTTTATTTTCAGCCGTTTTAGAGTCTGTTTGCTTGATGCCACCGAAATGCAATAAACGAGTCCCGATCACCGCTCCGGCAGAGTCCCTGGCAGAGTCAGGCAAACCTGGAAGGGTTTCGATGCTCAATTGGCCATCGTGAAATCTCAGGGAAAAAACATCTGAAATACAACTTGAAGGAATTGCTGGATTTTCGCCTGGCATTGGCCCTGTTTCGCCACCAGCGCAGATCAACCGATTGCCGATTGTGTATGATACGCCGTAAGCCAATGGTTTAGGGAGTGTTACGCTGGAAACTTTCCAGGATTTTGCCTGCTTTGAATCGAGAATATAGATTTTATTGTACCAGAATTTCTTGCCACCTTCCCACGGATATCCGTTCGGAAAATTGGCTCCTCCTGCGACGACCAGACGGCCATCGACGATACCTGCAAACATGCCTGCAAAGCCTTCTTTATCTGGCAATGGGGGCACGCTATCCCAGCGGATAACCGGTGGTTTTGACAGTTGTGCTTGAACAATTAACGGCATGGCCAATGCCATTAAGTTGACAAGTAACCCGAGGCAGAGGGTCTGGTACCGTTGCATTAATCGCATCATTTGCATGTCAAATGCCTGGAATGAGATTTAATGCCCGGACTTCGGCCAGAAGTCGTTGTTTATCCTCCGAAGCGAGGTTTATCAGAGGAGGTCGAGCAGGTCCGCAATCACATCCGAGAAGGCCCATCACAGCCTTGGCGGCAGGTAGATAGCCGAAGGATGCAATTTTTCGGATCAGTTGAACCGATTGCAACTGAAGTCTTTGTGCTTCTGCGAAGTGGTTGGTTTGAAAGGCCTCAATAATTTGCAGGTAGAGCGGGGCTGCGAAATTGTAAGAGCTACCAACAGCTCCTTTTACGCCAAGCGCGAGAGAGGCCAGCAGGGCTTCGTCGGTTCCGTAAAGGATGTCGAGTCGGCCTTGATCGAAATGGAGGAGTTCCTGGAGCTGGATCAAGTCGTCGCTGGTGTATTTGATTCCGTGAAAGTTGGGGATTTCCTGACACGCCTGATTTACGAATTCGAGAAGGTTGACACGCACGCCGGTCATGACGGGAATATCATAGAAATAAAATGGCAGATTTTCACACGCTTTGGCAACCGGTTTCAGCCATTCGATCAGTGGCTTCACCGTTGTCGGCTTGAAATAGAAGGGCGCCATGGTGCTGATGGCGTCGGCGCCGTGATCGGCAGCGTGGCTTGCCAGCTCTGCAGCTTCAGCCGAGCTGGTATGACCGACGTGAACGATCAGCTTGAGATTGTTTTCCGGGGCAGCCGTTTCCCAGGCTTCTGCCAAGCGTTTGCGTTCAGAGATGGTGAGCGAAACGCCTTCCCCGGTGGAACCGCCGATGAATGCTCCGGTCAGGCCCTGGCGATTGAGAATTGCGGCCTGACTGGGGATCTTGTCGAGATCAAGCGACCCATCTGCATGAAGAGGCGTGTGTGTGGCAGCGACAAGGCCGTGAAGTCTGAATTCTTGATGTTTTTTTTGAGACGTTTGTGCGAGCATTGAAGGGCCGGTTTCAGCATGTTTCGTGGTTTGGAGAACAGGCCTGATTCCAAGCCTCGAATCGACGAGGAAGCAGGCATGATCCTGAGTGATTAGTCCTACGATAATTGAGAATTTGTAAGTCTGTCAAGTGCCGTAGATTGTGGGTGATTCCCGAGATCAAAAATTTCCTGAAAAAACCGGGAGACCTGGTTGCTTTCCGAAGCCGTTTCATGTACAAGGACGTTTGTGGGAGACATTTTCCGAAATCCCATGCCCAGAAATCCCGATGCAAGGAGATTGCCATGAGTGCAATATTTGAGCTTTCCAAGTCGAAAAATGACAAGTTCTATTTCAATCTCAAAGCAGGTAATGGCTCGATCATTCTTACGAGTGAGATGTATGAAGCCAAAGCCAGCGCGATTCAAGGGATAGAGTCTGTGAAAACCAATTCAGGCCAGGATGGCCAATACGATCGAAAAACTTCGACCAACGGCAAGCCTTATTTTAATCTGAAGGCAGCCAATGGAGAAGTGATCGGCGCGAGCGAAATGTATGAGTCGGAAGTTTCGAGAGATCATGGAATTGAGTCGGTCAAAGCGAATGCAGCAGCTGCTGCTGTTGTGGATCAAACGAAATAAAATTGATCCGTAAAAATCAAATGGGCAGGACGATTCGCTCCTGCCTATTTGATTTTTTGTGATTTATTGTACAGGAAAAATTGCGTTATCCGTTCGCCATTTCCTGTTCCGTCACTTCTTCGGCACCCGACTCTTCCGATTCCGGCATGGAACCCTTTTGCATGCGTTTGATCCCGCGAACAATTCTGTGTGCATGAGAAAAATTCTTTGCATACCAGGAATTGGCTGAAAATGGCCGGATATGCACGCCGATTGGAATACTTTTGCCATTGCAATCGGTATGTCCACCGCCTGTGGAATCCATCACCAGTGGAGTACCATCGGGAGAATTCCCCACCTGACCAAGGAACATGATCACATGTGAAACTTTGCCGGAATTGTTGCGGATATAAAGCAGGTCAGCGGGTTCCAGAGTTTTGACGAGTTTGTCGTAACCCTTTGGCTCCAATCGCTCAGCCTGAATGGTTCCACGTCCTCCAGGGCCGCGAATTTTTAAATGCTCTGCTTGTTGGGCGATCCCTGTATCCAGTTTAATTCCGAGCCCGTAGTTGTAATAAAACGAGCTGAAATTGCTGCAATCCATTCCTTTGGAGTTCCGTCCATAGGCCACCTTCTTCCAAGGCCAGCCCTCGGGCGGGTGCCAGTCAGGAATATGGTGATGCTGGTAAGGGGTGCCGATCCAGCGGGATGCTGTGTGGATCAAACGATCCTGCCACCATTCGGCCGTTTCTTTTTCGATTCCGGCAGGGGCTGGATATTGGCGGGCAGGTGGGCCCCAGACACCGTACTTGCGGCGCACTTTTTCGGAGTACCATTCATGATGGGGAATATCCGATTCCATTTCAGGGCTGTTCCAAGGCTTGTTTTCGAAGCCTCGTTCAAGACTTTTCGGGGAATGGCGGAATTTCAGTGAATAGGGCGACCGATAAGTCTCGACTGGCTGTTGATGTTTTTCCTGAGCGAGCAGAATTCGATCCGCAATTGTCAGGCTTGTTACCAACCCAGTTGCGAGTGATTGCCGGAGCAGATCGCGTCGTGTCAGATTCACGATAACTCCTTCCTGTCGAATGGTCTATGGTGTCACATAGCGGAATGGTCAAAGCTCGATATGATCGCCTGGCTTCATCACAATCGGTTCGGCCTGGGTCGATTTCTTTACGTTGTTGGCCCAAGCGTCTGCATCCTGATTGATCATGTCAAAGGTGTTGTAGTGGATGGGTACCACTTTCTTTGGCTTGATCAGTTTGACGGCTTTCAGGGCGTCGTCAGGGCCCATGGTGTAATTGTCGCCGATGGGGAGAAAGGCCAGGTCGATGCCTTCGTCGCCGATGAGGGCCATGTCGCCAAATAGACCAGTATCGGCGGCATCGTAGATGGTGTGGCCATCGAGTGTGGTGATTAAAAAACCGGCTGGATTGCCACCATAAGAGCCGTCGGGCAGGGATGATCCATGAAATGCCAGGGTGAGTTTCAGACGTCCGAACGGGAAATTGAATCCACCGCCGTGCTGCATTCCATGTGATTTCACGCCCTTGGCTGACAGCCATTCGTGAATTTCATAGTTTGTGATGATGGTGGAATCGCATCGTTTTGCGATTTCAATGGAATCGCCCAGGTGATCGCTGTGCCCATGTGAAACCAGGATATAATCGGGATTGAGATCGTCGGCAGAGACGGTCGCTGATGGATTTCCAGTGATAAACGGGTCGATCAGGAGATTAAACCCGCCGGTTTTGATTTCAATACAGGAATGGCCGAGAAATCGAATCGTGGTTGACATTCTACTGCTCCTGAAAGTGGCAAAAGTGAGGAGTTAATAGCTGGAATTCAATGACACACCTTGAACGACTTCGATGGCGGGCAGGCCAAGTCGGTTGCGCCATTCGTCGAGAATTGCGGCTGTGGCACTGGCGCCGATCCGAGTGACTCCAAGGCCGATGACCTCGATGGCTTTGTCGAGGTCGCGCACACCTCCAGCGGCTTTTACGCCGACATGGGCTGGGCTTGAAGCTCTCATCAGTTTCAGGTCGTCGATGGTCGCTCCGCCGGTGCCGTAACCTGTTGATGTTTTCACGATATCAGCGCCGACTTCTGCACAGATCTGGCAGAGTTTCTGAATTTGTTCCGGCTTCAGATAGCAATTTTCGAAAATCACTTTGACCAGGGCACCGCGTTTGTGGGCGACTTGTACCACGGCGGCGATATCGGCTTGGACACGATCAAAATGGCCTTCCAGAACGTCGCCAATATTGACGACCATGTCGAGTTCAGTGGCTCCGTCGTCCATGGCTCGTTCGGATTCAAAAACTTTCACGTCGGTTCGGTGTCCACCATGAGGGAACCCGATGGTGGTTCCAACCGCCACGGTGGAACCGTTCAGGATCGACTTGGCCAAGCCTACGAAAGCGGGCTTGATGCAGACACTGGCTACGTCATAGAGTCTGGCCAGTTCGCAGCCTGCTCGCATTTCCTGTTCAGTCAGGAAGGGCTGAAGCAGGGAGTGATCGATGGTTTTGGCGATATCGGAGTACTGATTTGGTGAGGTGGACATGCGTTGGCCGGTTCCGTTGCTCGTTGCCTTCTAGCCAAAATCGCCATGATTTTGGTAAGACTTATATCATATGATCAAAACTGTCTGTGACAAAGTTGCGAAATGGTTGTGGCCACTGCTGCCCGACCGGTTTGCAAGGATGTCTTGAACGATGTCGGTATTTTCGCAGGAGAGTCATGCTCATGTCCACTGATTTGAGTGATAAGTCGTGTCGAATTCGGCCAACGGCCAAGCCTTCTGTGGCCGTGGTTGGTGCCAGCACAGATCCGGAGAGGTTCAGCTATAAGGCTGTTCAAGGCTTTGTAGAATCAGGGTTTGAGGTCTATCCAGTGAACCCGAATGCCACCGAAGTGGCGGGCCGAAAGTGCTATCCGTCGATCAGCGATCTGCCTGTCGGAACTCTTGATCGAGTCGTACTTTATGTCCCAGGCATTGTCGGCATGAAGGTGCTCGACGAGCTGGCTCAGGTCGCGGTCGGAGAAATCTGGGCCTCGCCCGGTGCCGACGATCCCGCAGTTCTGGCCAAGGCCAGAAAAATGGGCATGCCAATCTATCAGGTTTGCAGCCTTGACCTTCTGGGCGTGAAACGTTGATCTGATGTCAGCGATCGTGATCTACTAAAGATTCCATAAAAGGGGGCCAATTTGGTCGCCCTTTTTTTATGGATTTTTAGAAGAGCTGAAAAAAAGTCGGCTGGAGTTCGGAATTTCAGTTCTCGCCTTCGCGATAAACCAGGTATCCGAAATATTCGAGGATTTGTGACATGCAATAAAATGTCAACAGGGCCAGGGCGGATCCGATGGCGTAGCTGCCGATGTAGCCGTAGTCCTGATCGAGAATCGCCCAGCTGATAAAATCCGAGAAGATCATCGCTCGCCTTGTTCCATAGGCGTTATTCCAAAATCCGCTGACAAAAAAGTCGGCTAAGAGTTTGGGTGCCATCACAATGATCATCAGGCAGATCAGGGCCAATAGCCCGCCCAATGGAGTGAATCCGACTTGGGTGATTCGCCATTTTTTTGAGATGGAAGGCGGGTTTTGTTTCTCATCGCCACTGAATGTCGGTTCGGTTCTGCTTGAAATGATAATTTTTTCAGGTCTGGAACTGGTCATCGGAGGATCTCCCGGACACCTTGGTCTTTCCGCATAAACTGGGCACGCCAGGCGATTTGCTTGGGCTGAAGGTTTGGGCGAAACATCATGAGCAGGATCAAAGGCAGGTAGAGCAGGATCAGAGTCCCGCCTTTTTCGAGGTACCAGAACTGGCTGGCGATCAGCATGGCAGCCGACATGCTGATGAGTTCCCCTAAATTCTTTTCGATGGGCCAGAAAAATGCTCCGATGGCCATCAGGATGTATGCGACGAGGATTGGCAGGCGATAGCTTGGATCAACACCTGTCCAAAGGCTTGAACTGGCAGGCAGTTCGCGATCAAACAGAAGTCCGGTTTCTGTGAGACTTCTGGCCCCTAGAGCACGCACCCAGGTGGCAAAGTCGGGCAGGTCGATGCCGATCAAGGCGGATACCAGAACCAGAGAGAGACCAGCCAGAGTGAACCTCCAGCGTTTTCGACCTTTATAGAAGCCAATCCAGAGAGGGATGATCCCCAGACATGCGGGCATCCAGCCGGCGGCCAGACCGATCAGCAGACCGGTGATCCAAGGTCGTTTGTAACATGCGATAGCTGCGGTGATTAAGGCAGCTGGAATGGTCTGTCCGCTATCCACCAGAGCGATCCGGGTATAAGGCAAAATCGCATATGCCACGGCTGCCGAGAGGCCAGTGATGGGCCTGAGAAAGTGTCTCCAGCCGATGACGATCAGGCTGATGACGATGGTCAGGTGGCTGATTGTGGCCAGGATTCGGGAGAGGATGACCTGAGGCGGATTGCTCCTGAGCTGGGAGGGCAGGGGAGTGGCCTCGATCATGGCCTTACTCATGTCTTCCAAAGGCTTTAATGCGACATTTTTCGAGGCCGCAGCCGTTTGTTTATCGGTCGGTTTGAAGCCGGTTTCAGCTGGATTTCGACCCTCACCGGCCCTGACTGGCAGGCTGACGGTTTCAGCGATCAGGAGGATCAGGATCCCGGTCCCAAAAAACGCCAGTCCAGCCGCATTCAGATTCGGTTCCAGAAGTGGCCTTCGTCCAAGCCCGACATCGGAGAGGCATCGCAGGAGCCAGAGCAGGGATCCGCCCAGCAGGGAGCAGTAGGCGATGAACGAGTCGGACTCTCGCCCTGAACCTTCCACCAGTATCATCATGCCGGGCGATAATGCGAAGAGCAGGAACAGGTCGAGATTACGCAAGCTTATGACGCGGCTGAACTTAAAAAACAGGGTCATCAGGACGAGCAACGAAACCATCAGCCAGATTTCGCCACCTACGCCCAAATCGCCAACCAAAGCGCCACTCACGTGCTGGACCTCTATTCATGCGATGTATTGAATTGGAATTTTCAATGTCGTTCTAGACTCAGTGTGACCTGACCGGTGGGAATGGTCAAGACATGGCTGTCTCAAGCTCGATCGCTTCCAGAGCGTTTTTGGCAGCCAGTTGCTCCGCATCTTTTTTATTGGCGCCCCAGGCCGGGTCGTATTGACGCGAGCCGATGCGTGCGGAAACCAGGAAGCACTTGAGATGGTCGGGGCCTTTTTCTTCGATCAGCACATATGTTGGAGTGCGCCCAAACTGTTTTTGTGAAAGCTGTTGGAGCGTGCTTTTATAGTTCGCCCCGATGTGGCCTGAAACGGTGGCCTCCACCTCTTTTTCCATGTGCCGCACGATCACCTTGCGGGCTGCCTCAAAGCCTGAGTCCAGATAAACAGCGGCCACAAGGCTCTCAAACATATCGGCCAGAACCGATTCAGGGGCGTTCGTGGTGGAGCCCATGCCCTTGCCGAGGATCAGGAATCGATCCATGCCAAGCTCTCGGGAAATTCTGGCGCAGGTGCGGCGTGAAACAACGGCGGATTTGACGCGGGTCAAATCACCTTCAAGGTATTCCGGATAGCGTTCATAGAGCAGGGCACAGATGACGGCCCCGAGAATGGCATCGCCCAGAAATTCCAGACGCTCGTTTGATGCCAGTCGGTTGTCGGCGCCTGAGGCGTGTACGAGAGAGGCTTTCAGGTGATTCAGATCTCGAAACCAATGGCCAAGCGAATGCTGGCACTGGTCCAGCAATGGGTCGGTCGAGCTTGGGTAGGCCGAGGGATCTGGCCCCTCGTTTGCAAATAGCATGGGTTCGGAATCCGTCAAGATCTTGACAAGAGGGTCCAACTTATTCTCTTATCTTATATCTTACGCTTGAATTGGATTGTGGATCAAGTCTACAGATCGGCGTAGGAACGCGAAGCTGTTGGGTTGTCAAGTGTACAACTCCTACAATCGTCTCAAATAAGCGATGTTGCTATCCCATTCTGGAGGTCTTGAAATCGTGGTTCCTGCGAAAGATTTTGAAAAACGGATGGTTGTGGAGATCGACGGTCAGCCGCACATGATCGAGCAGATTCACGTTCAAACCCCCTCCGCCCGAGGTGCTGCCACGCTTTATAAAATTGCCGCAAGGAACCTCAAAACGCGTTCCCGCGTTGAAAAGGCCTATCGAGGAACGGACGTTCTCCCAGAAAGCCGGTTTGAGCGTCGGCCAGTGCAGTATCTTTATCGTGATTCCGATCAGCTCGTCTTCATGGACGAATCGACCTACGACCAGTTCACCCTGCCGGCCGCCGAAATGGCTGAGCAACTCCCATATATGTCAGAAAATATGGCGGGTCTGGAAGTTCTGGTGGTGGATGATCAACCGATTGCAATTCAGATTCCTGATACCGTGGATCTGCTGATTGTAGAAACCTCACCAGGCATGAGAGGCAATTCCGCAACGGGACGCACCAAGCCGGCGACCCTTTCCACAGGCTACATCGTTCAGGTCCCAGAGCACTTGGATCAAGATATCATCGTCAAGGTGGATACCCGGACCGGTGAATATCTCGGTCGGGTCACGAGCTGATTGAGTGAGCTTCTGGGTTGCAAGAACTGTTGCAATTCCAAATAGATTTGGAAATAGAAATTCAAATAGATGATCATGCAGGAAATTGTGATGGCGAACTAAATCGCCTCCATTTCTTGCATGGCATACTATGATTTAATGAATGGATCTTTTTGCGAAAATTCGGTTTTCATTCGCTTTGGCTGGCGATTCTTAACCCCTGTCAGCCAACTTACCAGTGACATATTTGTGCAAAATACTGGCAGTGAGAGTTTGGTAAGGGATTCCTTCTTCGAGGGCTTTGACCTGGATATCCCTAAGATCGCCGGAGGCCAGGCGAATGTTTACGCAACGATCTTTCAGAGCCGTTGCTTTGGCCGCTGACTTGAATCTGGCTAATTCAGTTTCTGTTGCAACTGACTTGAGTTGACCGTGCTCAAAGGCTTGGAGAATCTCAAGTTCGCTATCGTCAATCGTCGGCATTTTCGTCGCCTTTGTTCAAATAGTCACGCGTGGCTTTGCGGCTTGGAATGATGGTCTTGAGAAAGTAATACTTGTCCTCTTCAACGAATGGCAACAGGTATGCCTGGTTGTCGAAGCAAACATCAAGCACTTATTACCTTGGGTACTTTTCGGACTTGGGATATGCAAGTGTTTTGCTCCAAGTGAAAGTGGAGAGAGAGCCTTTTCGAATAAGCTATAATTTCGGCAGGAGCTTCTCACCATGCCCACGCCTCCTTCTGCTGGGCTCACGCCCTTTCTTGCCAAGCCGGCTTTCGGTTGGTTTTGAAAACTGGAAGTTATTTTCGGCCTGATCTTAGTCACAAAGGTTAATTCCATCTATGGCTTTGCTAGAGCACACAGGATACAATAAGCTCGCTCTGCCGGGACGCCCGCTTTTCACTCGACAACCCTTTGGAGTCATTCAAGTGCGGAGTGGAAGTGGAATGAAGCTTCAGCCCTATCAGCCTGTTTAAGGTATCCTAACATGAGCGATCTTCTACAAAAATTTGAGATGATCGACAGAACTATGGCCGAGATACTTCGACATAAATCCGAAGTTGAGAGGTTGCGTATCGCCGGGCGAATCTGGAAATCAGCCAGAGTGATCGTGCGAGGGGCCATTCGCACGGAGCATCCCGAATGGACCGATCAGCAGGTGAATCATGAAATCGCCAGACGAATGAGCCATGGGGCAGTTAAATGAGCCTTGAAGAACTACAGCCCCATGAGCTGATGCAGAAAGTGGCCGGTTTTTTTGAGTCGCTGATGATTTCTTATCGTGTTGTCGGCTCAATGGCCAGCATGGCCTACGGCGAGCCTCGACTCACCATTGATATTGACATGGTGGCTGACTTGAAAATGCATCATGTCGCATCCTTATGTGCGAATTTTACTATGCCTATTTATTATCTATCGGAACCAGCGGTCAGGGAAGCGGTCTTGATGAATTCCCAATTTAATCTCATTCATATGGCATCAGGATTGAAAGTCGACGTTTTTATACCGAAACGGAGTGAATTTGACCAGTCCGCAGCCTCAAGAATTCGGCGGCTTCGAAGCGAGGGTGAATTTGATGTATGGTTCGGTTCACCCGAAGATGTGTTGCTCAATAAACTGATATATTTTCAGATTGGTGGAGGAGTCAGCGACAAACACCTGCGTGACATTTCTGGTATGATGAAATTATTACGGGAAAAACTGGATCGGGATTACATCAGCCGATGGGCCGCGCGGTTGGGCGTCTCAGACGAATGGATTCAGATTCAACAAAGAGTTGATGCCGATTCGGCATGAGCTTCCAAAATCCCGAAAACGGACAACGCTTAATGCCATCGGTCGGATTCCGATGTATGGTTTCTTGGAACAGTGATACGGTAAAATAAGGGATGAATATACACCCCAAAGTGTCTAGCTTATTCTGGCCAGGAGTGTTTCGTAGGCAACAGTTAGAGCCCATAACGACTTCTCTTTGCCCCCAGAATCTGGATGGCATCTTGTTAAACCATTCATATAGGCAGCCTTTAATTCTGCGATATCCGTTGGCATTCTGGTCAAACCCAAGATGCTTAATTCGAGATCGCTTGCGATACCAATGAAGGCTTTTAATATTTTTTTGAGGAATCCTGGGTTGGAATGTGATCTTGATTCTATTTGATATTTCGATTTTACAGCTTCCGCTTTTCGATATTCCGTTATACGGTCATTAAAATTCTCTTTTGCACGTTTTGATGCAAGCAGATATCCAGAATGTGTTGTAGCTTTCTGGATTTGCTCTGCACTGATCAATGCCGGTCTCTCGATTTCAACAAGGTCACCCGTTGCCAGAAGAACTTCACCAACACAATCCAAAAGCTGGCGGTTTTGGACGTAAGGGAAGAATTCGCCATCTTTACGCATCAGTTCAGCGATGGCTTTCAGGTTTTGTGTCGATACCTTCTGTGATGTCATAAAGCACCTAAGTGATTACTGCATCATCTATTCAGAGCCATTGGATATTGACCGTGGATGTCGCCTACAGGCGTGTTCACTCATATTCAAACAAGAACAAAAACAGGTGTCAACCGGTCAGAATTCCTCCTAACGATTTTCTTGTGCGTCAGTTCGAATCTATCAGGTATATTCTCTTAGAGATTAGTCGCTGTCAGTAGAACGGAACGCTCTCCATGCAACGCCACAAGAATGTCCGCAAGATTTTTCTGAATAGTGAGATGCTCGAATCACGCGACTTGCTGGCGGTCGCTTCAGTTCGAATGGTACAGAGACAAACGGAAACGGTGACGTACAAAACGACAACAGCAGGTCAACCGCTAAAGCTGACGATCATCAAGCCAAGTTCCAAATTAGCAACCACCTCTGGCGTGCCCATTGTTTTCGCGGTTCACGGAGGAGGCTGGGTGAGATTTGACCGATCCAACATTCTGACCGACTTAAAATATCTTCCTGCTGAAGGTTACGCACTTGTTGCTCCAAATTATACGCTGGCAACAAATCAAAAACCTTCTTGGTCTGATAACTTGGCGGACCTGAAAGACGCACTCGATTGGGTGGTCACAAATGGGGCGGCGCGAGGTCTGGATCCAACGGACGTGACTCTGGCAGGTCAGTCTGCTGGAGGTCACCTCGCGGCCATGCTGGCGATCAGTGAGA
>Ga0208720_1000192_pt1 | contig 16808 bp, 13 predicted proteins | sample LakMenEpi20Apr10_FD_150716 | JGI IMG/M metagenome (GOLD analysis project Ga0208720, IMG submission 150716) | Freshwater microbial communities from Lake Mendota, WI - 20APR2010 deep hole epilimnion (SPAdes) | ecosystem: Environmental > Aquatic > Freshwater > Lake > Epilimnion/Euphotic zone ...
ACTTGGACAGGTCTTGGGAAAAGTATCTTTTCTAGTTATGGAAGATGTGTAGCATGGAATGGCAAAATGTGGGTCGCTGGAGGTGCAGGAACAAATACCATTGCTTATTCCAGTGATGGTATTACTTGGACGGCTGTTGTTGGTTCAACAAGTATCTTTGCTGCTGTTGCAGGTGGTGTAGCATGGAATGGAACTATTTGGGTGGCTTTTGGAGGTAATACCCCTTTTAGTATTGCCTATTCAACTGATGGCATTACATGGACTGGTGTTCCTGGATCATTGAGTTTATTTGTCTATGGGTCGAATGCAGCGTGGAATGGAAAATTGTGGGTTGCTGTAGGTGGTGATGGGGCGGCAGGTATCGCTACCTCATACAATGGTATAACTTGGACAGCAGTACCAAATTCATTAACAATCTTTAGTTTAGTTGGAAAATCAATAATGTGGGATGGGACTCGTTTTTTAGCTGGAGGAGCTTATAGTACTAATCAGTTTGCTTATTCACTGGATGGATTTAATTGGACAATTGGTAGCGGTTTTAGTACTATCTTTCAAGATGATGTATCTGTTATAGCATTCAATAATAAGCGACCCAATCGTATTGTGTTTCCTGCTAATCAAAAAACAGGGAACTTGTTTATTACTGCTCCTACTATACTTAATGAATATGGACCAGGTCTCAGTAATCGTTTAGATGTGTCTGCTGACAATTATTACAATACAGGTTTTAACAATATGACAATGAAGATTAACTTGATAGAATAAAACTGTGTTAGAAAATTTAAATTCAATGAATTTAAATTTATACTGATAAATATTTAAAAATCGTCACTTATATTAAATGTCGAATCTCTGGTTTTGTTCAATACAGATGACTTTTGATACTGTGTTGGTCTTGTTTCAAAGAAATTAGCTTTTCCCTCTATAGAAATGCTTTCCATAAAGTCGAATGGGTTTTTAGCTTCAAAAAATTTAGAATATCCTAGTTGGACAAGTAACCTGTCCGCAACGAATTTAATATACTCTGTCATTGAATTGGAATTCATTCCTAATAATGAACACGGTAGACTTTCACAAATAAACTTGGTTTCAATTTGAACTGCATCATTTATCATTGAATGTATATCAGATTCTGATAGTTTGTTATTAAGCATAGAATATAAAAGAACAGCGAAATTACAATGGAGACCTTCATCTCTTGCTATAAGTTCGTTTGAAGCACAAAGACCGGGCATTACATTTCTTTTTTTCAACCAGAAGATAGCACAGAATGAACCAGAGAAAAATATACCTTCCATAATAGCAAATGCAATAAGACGAGTTGCAAAAGAGTCATTCGACTCAATCCAATTAACAGCCCATTGAGCCTTTTCAGCAATGGATGGAAATTCTCTTACAGCATTAAATAGCATATCTTTTTCAATAGGATCCTTTACGATATTATCAATTTGGAGAGAGTATGTTTCTGAATGAATATTTTCCATCATAGCTTGCCATCCATAAGCAACAATAGCTTCTCTCAGCTTAACTTCTTGAGAGAATCGTTCACCAAGGTTGATATTAACTATTGTATCGGAAGATGAGAAGAAGGCTAAAATCATCTTGATAAAATGTTGTTCATTTTCATTCAGTCTGGAAAAATGTTCACTGTCTTTTGAAAAATCGATCTCTTCAGCAGTCCAAAAGCATGCTTGTTGTTGTTTGTATGCTTTCCAAATAGATTCATTCTTAATAGGATATACAGTCAACCGATTATTTTCTGAATTTAACAAAAATTCATCAGTACAACTTGTTTCACCGTTTGAAACATTATTTTTTAATTTCATATCTAGATTTAGTCTACTTTCAATATCATTAGGTATTTTCTGTTCTTGAATCATTTGTTTATTTATTAAAGATATTTTATTTATTAAATCATTTTAGATTTAATAAATAAATTTGAATATTCAGTTTGAAAAGATATTGATTCTTTTTGAAAGTTTAATAGTGATATGAGTTTATATTTAATTTGTAATAAATTCATAAATTTAAGTATAACTAGGATCATATTATTTATTTAATCTTTTTGATTTATATCATCGAGATTTATAACCTTATCTACAATTTTGTTTACCTCCATATCGTGTGTAATAATAATGAGGGTTTTGTCTTTTGTTTTATCAGTAATCATTTGTAAAACACCAATTCTAGTTTTCGAATCTATACTGGTCAATGGTTCATCAAATATGAAGACAACACCATCTCTCAATATTCCACGAACTAAGAATATGACTTTTTGCATCCCCATGCTTATATTGATTCCATTTTTTTCTACTATATTTTGTAAGCAACTTTCAGGTTGAACTGAAGGAGGGTTGAATACTTTCAATAAATCGTATTTATTTAAAATATCAAATACTTCCTGATCCGATTTATCATTTCCATATTTGATATTGTTTAGAATGGTATCTTTTATCAGCAATGTTCTCTGATTAATATAGTTGATATTTTTTCTGATTGATACGGGATCGATTTCTTTAATATCGGTATTATCAAGAAGTATTCTACCTTGTTCAGGGGTATAGAAATCAAGTAGAAGTTTCATTAGTGTTGTTTTACCAGAACCACTACGAGCTACAATAGCTATTTTACTTTTTGCAGGTATATCTAGATTGAAATTTTTCAAAACATATTTTCCAGCTTTTCTTTCTAAATCGCCTTGTTCTTCAATTTGATCTTCGGCTTGAAATTGAAAATCAAACCGTGTTTCATTAGTAATTATATCTTTTGGATCTGCATTATATTTAAATGATACATTTTCAAACTTGATATTGCCTTGAAAATTATCTAAATATTTAGAATAGATTGGTCTTATGGTTGTGTCTGTAATTTTACTATTCTCTTCTGAAAGTAATTTTTTGGAGGATCTCATAATATTTCCAATTGTAATAACGATGAAAGGAATATCTTCTGCCATAGTCTCTATACAGGATACATAGAAGGTATAAATGAGCAAAGCATTGATGAAGTCTGCTTTTGAGTATTTCCTGTATAGAAAATATAGGCTTGCGAATGCAAAAAAGTAATTATTTATCCTGATTTTACTGGCAAACATTTCTAAATTTTTCATTTGTTCAAGGAATGAATCATAATACTCTTGTTCAATTTCATTGTTCTCCTTAATTGTATCGTCTATTTTGTCATTAATATATGCATTAAACATGTTATTAAAACTCTCGTCTAGCTTGTTTGCCATAACTATATATTTCTCCATCCTTATATTTGCGACTTCGATGAGTTCCTTGTAGGATGTTATACTGATAAATGCATTTATTATATTACCAACTACATTTACCAATCCTATAACAGGATATCTGAATAGGAAGTATCCGTTGATTACTACCATTATAAATATTGTCGGTATTAAGGTTTGGCATCCCCATAGGAATATGTCTCTCAAATTTCTAGTCATTTCTAGGATATTGTTCACATCGTCTGTTATATTGCTATCATTGAAATTTGTCTCATTCATTACGATATAATTTTTGAATATTTTCTTTCTGATAAAAGCTATAAAATCAGGAACTACCTTGTATTCTAGTCTTATTTGAATTATAAATAATACACATAGGGAAACCCATACTATACAGATATTTCTGATAACCTTTATGAAATCATCCTTTCCAATATCAGCCTCAAAGAATTGACCATATATAAGTGAGGTAACTACGACACGAATGAAATATCCTACACAGCAAATGAATATATAGGAATAAAAATTAAGACTGTTTTCGCTGATATACTCTTTTATAAGTTTAATCAAAATCATTATTTATTATTATAAATATAAATGTATATTGAATAACAAATTTCAATATTATTTGTAATTTAAATTCATTGAAATTTAAATTGCTTATAGTTTACTTTTTGACAAATCTTCATCAATATCTACCTGTTCAAAAATTTCATATTCTTCTTCTAAGTTTGAAGAAGTATCTGAACTGATCTCGATTTTGTTTATATTTTTTAAAAAATTCAGTTCAGTCTCAAGCGAATTAATCCTTTCTAATAAAATATTATTTGTAATTTCAATCGAATTGATTTTTGTTATTAGAATTTCAACTGTTTTTTCAATTGATTTTATTCTATCACATTCAATCATATTTACAGGTGATAAAGTAATCTTTTTTACACAAGCATTTGTTTTAGGAGGAAAAAGAATCTGCTGTAATCGTTGTCTTGTCATATCTTGTTTTATAACTTTTTGAATTGGTATACACCCTTCATTTATCCAATTTTGAATTTCATTTTTTCTGTCGATATAAAATAACCAACCCATTAAATTCTCTCCTGTTTCCTTGACTGTAATGTTTGGATCAAATATACCTCCTAAGTTTGTCAATGAATCCTGATATCTAATAATTTTATTTGTAACTACAGCAAATGACTTTTCGGTATGATATACAATATCAATTATCGTCTTGTTGATCATATTATTTATTATATTTAATATTTTTGAATCTAGCTTTAAAATATAAATAATTAAGATTATTTATAATTCAATTAATTGGGTTGAAATTGAACTACAATTTCATTATACAATATATAATTCTATAAAATAAATTGACGAAAAGTTAAAGAATACCTTGGTAATGAGCTTTCTTTTTTCTCGATTTGATGAGTATAATATTTTTGAGAAGAACCACTCATTATAAAAATACTATTGCTTTTCAGGTTAAAATTATATGATTCTTCTTCGTTTTTTAAAGTCATCGTTCTATTATCTCCGTGTGATATACAGACTATCGTTGGATATTCACCAAAACTTAGCGATGAATCTTTATGAGGAGGAATGAAATGATTTCCAGTTTCATAATAATTGATTAGACACGAGTTTATATTTAGACTGAATAAATTCAAATTATTTATGTAATTTTGAATCTTATTTTGAATTGAAATTAAATGATCAAAATAAGGTTCTGGTTCCCATCTATTGAGTCTTTTTTTCCAAAGAGGACAAAAATATTTGCTTTCAGTTTGATACCATATTTGCTTTCTTGATACTTTTAATTTACCGTATTCATTTGACTCATAATCTCCTTCTTTATAATTTAAACTGTAAAGAAAGGCAAGTTCATCATTGGTAAAAACATCATCTTCATAATAGAAAAAGGTTGATTTATCGTTTAATTTATTGATTATCATTGAGATGGGTTGTCCGTTCATTTACTTTTAAAATCTTAAATTTTAAATTGTATAACAATTTAAAATACCATACTTTATTCTAACTTTATTCTAAGTCGTCTTCGATTCTAGGAGGACCTCTCATTCTTCCTCCTGAAGTTTTCTGTGATGTTTCTGATGTATTCGTAGAACCTCCCATACTACCCATACTACCCATTAAAGTTCCTAGTATTCCGGTTAAATCAGGCATTTCTCCTGCTGTCCCTCCAGTTCCTCCGTTTGACATCATTTGTTGCATCATAGATGTAATTGATGACATATCAAGTCCTCCAAGAGGATTTGGAGTTTGTGTTGGTGTTGAACCAGGTGCACCTGTAGTACCCTGAGCTCCGGGTGCCATATTAGAAACCATGCTTTGAACTGTCCCCATTAATGAATTGAGATTAATACTTCCATTTTCAATTCCCTGACCCATATCACTTACTAGTTCTGTGAGTAGACCAGATGACATTATTGATGATATTGCTTGTAGAGGATTTGTTGAATTTGGATCAATACAGTTTTCAACCTTATTCATAATGTTAGTAAGAAATTCCTTTTCGTTACCTTCTACACCTCCAACATTTACATTAATACCACCTCCTTCTTTTTTCTCTGCTCCAGTTTTGCTTTCAATCACAGTCTTTAATAATCGAAGTGCATTCTCGTTTGGGTTCATTCGTGCACTCAGATAAATCATATGTTTCCAAATTGCTTCTTCAGTTTCAACATCAAGTGCCTTTACTTTCTTTGTAATATTTGGAAAAAAGATATTACGGAGATTGATGTATACCCTTTCTGAATATTGGAAATTATCGTTATTTAGTCTATTTTTATCCTTTGCCATAATAGCATCGTTATTAGCAATGCAGTAATTCGTAAAAGTTTCAATATGTTTCAATATTGGTTTGTCGTGGGCTAGAGTAGTTTTTGTAATCAAGTGATGGTATAATTTTAGAGAGTGTTGTGTTTCCCCAAAGAGAGAGTTCAGATCATTTACGAAATTGATGATTCCTTTAAAGGTAATTAGATTGCTGTCTGATAACATTTATTTCAAAATAAGTTACCTTTTAAATAGTATTTCTTTCATTGTAAATATATAACATTTGAATTGTAAATCAATCCAAATTACTGAAATATTTTGTATTATGCATCGAAGGAGAATAAATATGAATTGAAAAAGACAATTCTTCTGTATCATTCTTAATACTATGATATCCAATATCATTTGATATAAAACTAAATTGACCTTGATTTACAACCTTACTATTTAGTCTTTCTAATTCTTTACTGTAGAATGTTTCAGTTAGTGTACCTCTCAATTGTTTCAACCAACAACCATTTTTAGAATGATCATGTGGTAGGGTTTCATAACCTGCTTTCCAACTTAAAATAAATACTTCGATATTAGACGATAAATATATCTTATTTCTAGACAATCCAGTTGTAAAAAGATCAATGTAGCTTAACCAATCATTATCACGATAACTATCGATAATATCTCCAATATCTTTAAAATTACCTAAATTTTCAATATGATTTTCAATAGTCATTATTAAGGCATTTAAATCAGTCATTTATTATTTGAATTTTAAAAATGAAACATTTAAATTCAAATAATAATTAATGGAAATGGAAGAACAATCGAATTTACAATCTTATATATCTTACTGTTGCGACAGATGTAACTATAAATCAAAATGTAATTTTGATATGGAAATTCACTCTTGTAATCCTACTGCTCCATCAGGAAACCAAGAAGAAGTAGGAAACTTGAAATTCCTATTGTATCTAGAAAAATTTAAGAATAAAATATATGTCAATATAATTAAACGGAATACCAGTATCGACATTGACGACATTAATGTAAATGATATAGATAATGGAATGGTAATATGTAATGAAATTAAAAACAATATACCTTTGTTTTTCCACGATTGCAACGACAAGACAAGAACAATAAACAAGAATTTACAAGAAGAAACCAAAGTTGAAATTACTAAAAAACCAAGATATCGTTCAATTAAAGTAGAATCAGAAAATAAGGCTGAAATCAGGGTTGAAATAAAGACCGAAAATAATAAGACGAATAAGGGTGAAATATCGAAATTACGAGAGGAAACTGATTCCAAGATCAATATTGATGATATTCAAGTTGAATTTACAGATATATTAAATGATATTGAACAAAACAAGGTTCAAACCAAGTACAATAAATATTTAACCGATTTGAAAAATAAACGATTGAAACTCTTTCATAACTTTACAATACAGGACTATTCACAAATCATCCAAAAACATATAGAAATACTAGAAAAATCTTTCAAAAAGAAAGATATTCCAGATAAAAAGATTAAAACTCTTGTCATGAAAAGTTTATCTCCTCTTGAATCAAGACTGATTTCGTATACAAACTATCATAATACAAGTATAGAAGTTGATGAAATGGATATGCTATTAACGAGTATATCCAAGTTAAATAATCACACAAACGAGTATGAATCATTTGATAATGGAAGATTTATGAAAAATCTTTCAAACTATAGCTGTGCCCTATTTACATTTGATAATCTAATCAACCATATACTCTTTAATACAAACGGATATAACAACTATATTTATGTTCATATGAAGAACGACAAGAAAAATGAGATATTCAGGTTCTATTATCTCGATTCAATTTCAAAGGGAAAAAGAATATGGACTATGGATTGTCGTCTAGAGGGTCTAGTATCAAGTATCACTAACAATATTCTACCTTATATGATCACTATGTTCAGAAAATTATACAGAGATACATTTCAGGACAATCATTATCGTTCAAACTACAACTCATATTCTCAACTTACAGAAATAGATTGTGAACAACTCTTTAAAAACATATTTATAGTTGGACATCATAAACGATTCAGAAACTACCTAATGAATAAAATAATTGAAAAAGCAATTTATGTTCCAACTGAAATCGATAAATTCAATATGACAAGTGATGACGGACTTCAACGGAAGAGATATAATGACGAAACCGAAACAGATTTTGGTGAAATCATTAACCAACTATTCGACAACATATCATTTGAGGAAGTAGTTGAATTATATAAAAATAAAAAAACAAGTTACGATCAAGTCACAAATTTGTAAATTGTAATTATTAATTACAATTTATAATACAATCTATTCGTTTAGAATTTTAACGACTCTTTCATCTCTATTGATTTCAAACTTTGGAAATTGAAGTTCATTTTTACACTCATAATAAGAAGATAATAGATAATTGAGATGTTCTTCGAAATCCTCAGCAAAGACAAATACCATTTTTTCTAGCCCTAATTCAATTACTCTCTCCAATTTATTTTTGAGATCTAAATTATCAAATATAAATCTCTGCTCCTCTATATACCAAAAGTCAACGATATTTTTTCTAAACATATCAAGAATATACAGATCTACGGTTATTAATTCAATCATATTTTTCTGTAATTCAAATGTGTTTTAAATTTCAATTTAAGAATCAGTTTAAAGCAAATAAATATGAAACCGAAAAGAAAATTGAATGAAAATGTCGAAGTTATAAACAAACGGAGAATAAGAAGAAAAATTGAATCTAGTTCTAGTTCTAGTTCTAGTGATAGTGATAGCGATTATATTCCTTCTCAATCAAGAAGTCAAAGTCTTGAAAGTTCTGGTAGTATAGAAAGTCTTGAAAGAAGCGAGAAAAGTGATGAAAGCGACTCAAGTCAAACCGGAAATATAAGTTCTAGTTCTAGTGATGATGATTCATCAACCGAATTTATCAACTCAAAAACAGTAAAGACCCTCAAAATTAAAGATCCTGTTCTATATTCTAAATTTGAAAAAGTTTTTCAAGAAGTCAAAAATAATGAACCAGATATAATTGATATCGTTTCTAAAAAATTACAACTTAAAGATAAGGTTAAATTGTTTCATCTTTTTGAGATATACAAAAATTCTCATCCACAGACTCACGACTGGTTTGATACAAGAACATCAATTAATAAAAAATTAAAAGAAGCAATTCGAAATCAAGCAGAATATGATAGATATTCATCGGAAGAACATCAAACAATGGAAAACCAAATTACACAATTAGAGAAAAACATAAGCAATAATATGCTTCAAATAAAATACAAAATTTTGAAACTGGAAACAAACGAAGAAAACAAAAAAAATATATATCAAAAATTCATAGAATTACAATCTACAAATAAGGATGATTCAGAATATTCAAAACTTTTGAATTGGGTAACAAATGCAATTGAACTTCCTTTTGATAAGATTAAAATTTTTTCCTTTAAAAACTCAATGACAAACTTCTTGAGAATAGCTTACGAAAAAATGGAAAAGGAACTATTCGGAATGAAGAAAGTTAAAGAGCAATTACTATTCTTTATTAATGCAAAACTGACAAACCCAAATATGAAAAGGACTAATCTAGGTCTAATAGGTCATCCTGGTGTCGGAAAAACATCGATAGCAAGACTACTTTCAACCATACTAGATATCGGATTTCAACAGATAAGTTGCGGTGGTATTGACAGAAGTGACTTCTTTAAAGGTCATGATTATACATATATTGGATCAAGATCAGGGGAAATAGCAAACTGTCTCAAAAGAATGGGAACCAAAAACGGTATCCTTTTCTTTGACGAATATGAAAAAGTTGTATCAAACAAGTCTATTTCAGCCTTAATGTTACATATTACTGATCCATCACAAAACTCAGAATTCAGAGATAACTACTTTAATGAACTCACAATTGACCTGAGTCATATATGGTTCATATATTCAATGAACACTATGCCTTCTGACGAAGCTCTCAGAGATAGAATTTTTTATATTGATGTTCAGGGTTATAAATTCAATGAAAAGATTTCTATCGTGAAAGAATACATACTAAAAAAAACACTCATCAATTCGGGTCTACGAGATACCGATATCGTACTTGATATCGATTCTATAAAACATCTAATAAATGTTTGTAGTAAAAACGATAAAGGAGTTCGTAATTTAGAAAAGGTCATTATGGATATGGTAAATAAGTTCAAATTCTTAGAATTACATCAAGATGACGATGGTAATTTACCTTTTGATTTATCCTTCAAAGTCGATAGAAAAATTACATTTCCTCTAACAGTAAATACAGATATGTTGAAAACTGTAATTCAAATTGATCAACCAATAGATAATGTTCTAACTTCTCTATATATTTAAAATATAAAATATTCAATATTTTATATCTATAAATGAACATTTGTGAAAAAAGAGACGAAAATACAGTTAATCAAACCATTGTAGAAGACTTTATATTCGGTAAAAATTTTAACCCAAATGCAGTATCCTTTTTAACAAAAGAAATAAGATTTTCTATTAACGGAATCAACTATGATTTTGCTATCGGAAAAAATATCGGAAAAGGTTCATTTGGAACCGTAAATAAGATTGTTGATGAAAAACATAAAGTATCTCTTGCTATTAAGTATACAAATTTTAATGACGAGAAAAATATATCAGATTCCCTTGCAAAAGCAAACTGTAATGTTCTTCAAATGAGATACATCGGTAAAAAAGACATGAAATATATTTATATTATGGAATTAGCCGATGGTGATCTTAAATTGTGGTTGGACAGAAAAAATAAAAATAAGGTGAAAATCAGTAAAAATAAAATTTTAGAAATTGCAGATGAAATTAGAAGACAAATGTCTTGTGTTTTTTTCTATGATAATAATTATGTTTATAGTGATATGAAGCTTGATAACATATTGTTTAAATGCGATAATCCTAATCAACTGAAAAATGAGAGATTTATGTTAGGCGATTTGGGTAGTGCAGTTCCAACCGGAAACAAATATCCAACTACATTTCCAGCTTGGGAACTTAGGATTGATAGAACAATAAAAAATAATAACAATAAAATGGCTAGTTTGTCTTGGCAACTTGGAATATTATTGGTATTATTTTATGGTTCAACTGATATTAAAGATAAATTGTATTGGAAAAATATTGCAAAACAAACTGAAAGTTCAATATTAGATATCGCAAAAATTCTTGATAAACATTATGGTCCTGGTTTTGGTAGATATTTAAATCCAGACCCAAATTTGAGACCTTCTATTTTTGAACCTTTGATTAAAGGACATACTACCAAAAAAACACCTTCTCCTAATAAGTTAACCGAACACACTCTCAAAAAAATGACCGTAATTAAACTCAAAGAACTAGCAGTAAAACTGAATTGCAATGGAAACCTTAAAGTAAAGAAAAATGATCTCATAGAACTAATTATAAGATGCATTAATAAATCTAAATCTCCACATAAATCTCCACATAAATCTCCACCTAAATCTCCACCTAAATCTCCACCTAAATCTCCACCTAAATCTCCACCTAAATCTCCTCCTAAATCTCCACCTAAATCTCCTCCTAAATCTCCACCTAAATCTCCACCTAATAAGTTAACCGAACAAACTCTGAGAAAAATGACCGTAATTAAACTCAAAGAACTTGCAGTAAAACTGAATTGCAAGGGAAACCTTAAAGTAAAGAAAAATGATCTCATAGAACTAATTATAAAATGCATTAATAAACCTAAATCTCCTATCAAATCATTACCAAAACCACCGTCTCAATCTCATGTGTTAACCGAAAAAACTCTGAGAAAAATGACAGTAGTTAAACTCAAAGAACTCGTGGTAAACCTGAATTGCAAGATAAACCTAAAAGTAAAGAAAGAACAACTTATCGAATCTATTATAGAATGTCAGAAAAAAATAATAGTATTAAAAAAACCAACACCTCTTCCTCTTCCACAACAAGCTAAAACATCAATTAAGTTTACTCCAAATAACCTGAAAAAATTAAGTGTACTAGATCTCAAAGAACTTGCAAAAAAATTAGGTTGTAAGGGTAAATTGACTGTTAAAAAAGATGTTCTCATTCAACTCATCATTGCTTGTAAATCTAAAAAAACACCTAGTAAACAAAAACATACACAACATCGTACACCCCGTCTTTCTTCCAATAAATCAGAACTACCTATTGGTTTGCTATCCAATATAGGTAACAGTTGCTATCTTGATTCTGTACTTTTATCCTTATTTACAGTTCAAAATGAATTTATTGACACACATATTCTGGATACAAAACTAACAAAAAGAAATATTTCAAAACTATATTGTATACCAAAGGGAAATCCAAAAATTCCAGAAATAGACCTTTATAATAGACAGCAAGTTCAAAATGAACTTGTAAATATCACTAAATCAATTCGAGGCAAACGTAATGTTAAATATTGTACAGGTTTGAGAGGTATCATTAAAAGTTGTCCAAATCCTGAGAATTTCCAAGATGATAGACCAAAAGATGCAGGTGATTTCTTAGGATATATATTGAATATGTTTGATACAGAAGTAGCCGTAAAACAATTTGATATTTATGTAACTAATAATTTGAATGCTAAATTAGAAGATATACCAAAGTTAGATACTAATTTAGACAGAACTTCTAGTGTCGTTCATACTATGTTTTATCACGATATGATGAATATAGAACCTAATACACCAACTAGATTATTAATATCAAGAGTTGAAGATTCAGGTGAACTTGACCCTGATAATTATTATAGAGGATATAAAAGATTAATTACAGTTGTAACATTAATAGATACTCCTTATTTAATTATCAATCTACAAAGGAATAATCCAGTTGGGGATGATACTTTAAAAACAAAAATAATACCTTCTAATTTAATTATAATCGGAAGTAAAGTATTATCACTATCTGCTATCGTTATTCATAGAGGAGACCGTTTGGGAGGACATTATACTGCATATTTGAAGATAAATAATATATGGTATTATTATAATGATATGGGACCAAGTATAGTTCAAGTTGGAAGTTATAATAACTTGTTATCATCAAACCCATCACCAATGAAATATGGAACACTTTATTTTTATTCTTAAAATGAGGGAGCTCATAACGGAACAACCATCACGACTTAAAACCTTATAATTTTGAATTGATTAAGAATTCAAAATTTTATTTAATTATTTATTTAAGCAGCTACTACAACTACAGGATCCTTTGGAAAATGTTTCATCTTATTGAGATGAAACTGAATACTGTAATAACGAAGAGGCTCCGTCTCTTTCTTAGGATTATACCCAAGAAGTTTCTGAAGCTTTGCATCAGGAACAATCTGACGACGATCTTCAGGATTTTGGAGGTTATTTGTTTTAATGTAATCACAAATAAATTTAGTAACTTCAACACGAGAATGAAGATCATTCTCATTCCAACCGGTAAACTTAGTCAAATCCTTTGAAATACGAGTTGGTTTTTGAAAACCTGAAACAACCTTGTTTTTACGGACAGATTTCTTATTTTTAACAAGACGAAAAGTCTGTTTTTCAAGCAAGTTAACCTGACGATTTACTTTTCGTAAAAGAGTAAGAACCTTATTTTTCTTAAATGCTTTATCAGATTCTGATAAAAGTGCTAATTCATCTGTAACAAGTTTACGAAGGCTATCAAATTGATTCTGGAGTCTTTCAACCGGATCAACAGGTTCATCAGCTTTTACTTCTTCTTCTGCAGTTGAAGTTACTTCAGCAGATTCAACTTCTGGTTCAGCTTCATCATTAACAGCAGGAGATAATTCAACTACAGGTTCGGAAACTACTACAGGAGTAGGTTCAGGAACAGGTGCTGGAGTAGATACGGGAACAGGTGCGGGAACAGGTGCTACTACTTCTACTACAACTTCGGATTCAGCTTTCTTTTTGCTTACACGAGATTTGGGTTTTGTTTGGGTTGACATTTTTTATATTTTGAATCTATCTTTAAATCTGTTTTATATTGTAAGTGAAATGAACCTCAAAATATTTATTATTACAAATTATGTTTGAATTTCATTCTACAACTATTCTTCTTTTAAATTCCAAGGATAATCAGCATAACGATTATTCGCTAATACTTCATCTTTATACAGAATTTTACAAGAACTATAATCACCCTCATTCCAAATTTCGTTCAATAACAATATCCTTTCACCCTTCGTTTCGTAAAAACCTTCAGTCAATTCATCTACTTCCAAAAATCGCTTTATTATAAATCCAACCATCCGACATATCAACCCATAATCACTATTTACATAATCCTCAAATTTAGACATACCCAACTCATTCAAAATCATACTGATTATCTTATTATATTTTGAACAACCCATTAATCCTATAGCTAAACCATCATTCTTATTGATACCCAATACACCAACAAATGTTGGATTCAATTCAGATCTCTTTATTATATTATCATATGATGTTAGAGGTTGACAATCAATATCGATATATATGCCTCCTCTATTATACAACATCGCCATCTGTAATATATCCTTCTTATGTTGAGTTCGTATGCAACAATCATACTTTCCCTTCATAACGACATTTAAATCATCCAACATATTCAACGACATATTAGTATCACATAAAGTATAACTATAATCATCCAATTTATCCTTAATATTACCGATAACTTCCGCAGGTATCTTTTTATGATTAAAAGGCTTCATACAAACCTGAAAAATATGCTTTTCTATTCTATCAAATTTTGGAACCAATATAGTATACGGCTGATTATTAAACTGATAAATAGAATATTTCTTTAATGTTTGAATATACTGCAAATTTATAGAAAAATTAATAATTATAATATCATCAAAAGTTCTCCTTGAAAGCAACTTGAAAATATTCAAATAATAAATATCACCATCAACTAAATTCTCATCGATCAGAAATACAACAGGTTCAAGAAATGAATTGACTATGCCCTCTAATAAAACATTTGTATTAGATCCTGTATGACTATACATTTTATTATTCATATTAATATCAGAAGATACAGAATTAATTATATGAACTTCTCTAAAATCATCCACTACTCTATCCTCAAAACAACTCTCAATTCCAACAAATACTTTTGGAAAAGACAAACATAATCTAGAAAAACATTGAGATATCCAACTTGATTTCTTACTCCTAGGTTCTACTCCTGTTATCGTCTTAATAGCATTATCAAATACAAGATTCCTATTCGCAATCTCTTTTCTCCTCTCAATATCTAAGAATTTCAAAGATTCCAAATAATTATCAATAGTTAATTCCAACTGACCATCAGGCTTTAAAAAAGCTAAATCATCATATTCTATAACGATATTTCTATCATATCTGTAATTGTCATTCCAAGATTTAGGAATGATTGGTTTTACAAGAGTTGATACTGCCAAATGTAATGTTGCACTTGTTTTATGATTAGGATAACCTTCGATATAAGAAGGATTGAAAAAAACATAATGAGCACTTTTCATTAAATTCATCATATCTTCCGTCTCAATTTCACTATGAATATAAAAATTTGGAATATCTTTTAAAAATTTTATATAAGACGGCTTCATATCCCATATAATCAAATGAAAATCAATATCTTCAAAATTACTAAAAAATGCAAAAGTAAAAGAACTAGGGACATTAAAACGACCAACAAAAATTACCTGAAGTCTGCTTTTTGATTTTATCAATTCAAATTTATCCTGAATCGATATTATATTATAACAAGGCATTGCATAAGGTAAATCAATCCTATTAAAAAATTTACGAGTACACACTTTAACTTTGGATTCGCAACGAGGCAAATACCAATGATCAATCGATATCGTTCTTTCTTTGTATATATCCCTTATATGACCATATTTTGGATTATCATCGGTAACCAGAAATACAACATCATATTCTATACCAGATTCTAATATATCTACACTTTTCCACTCAATTTCTTTCTGAAAAAAACTATTATACCACCTTGTATATGTTTCTCCAATATGGCATTCAACCGTATATTCTGAATATATATCCACATCTACATCATAGCTATAACAATACTCTAACAAATATCCTAACATCTCGAAATGAATGTCTTCATTATGATAAATTGCAATCTTCATTTACCGTTAAAATCTTATTTTTTAAATTTGATTCATCTAGAGAATTAAAAGAAAAGAAAATTTATATATTATAATAAATGGAAAACAACGATTTACAAGAAAGAATGGACGAACTATTAAGAGTAGTTCCCGGTCGTGTAAAATATTTTGATCATCTTGAATTTCAAGAAGACAGAAACGGGAATCAAGTTCCAAGCATGATAGTTTTAAGAGAAGAAATTGTCCCTCAAAATGCCTTAAGATTACCAGCTGGATTAATTCCACCAAGAATGGGAAGAGATATAAGAATGAGATATCATCAATTACTTATGGAAGAAATTAACAGAAATCCAGTTCTTCAGAGACCTGCAAATATGAATGTTATGAATAACAATTTTATGAATGACGATTTTATGGATGAAGACGAGGATGATAACAACAATAACAATATGAATAATAATATGAATAACAATTTTATGAATAACAGACAGCATTCTCCCAAGAGACGAGTCGTAAGAAAATCAAGATCTCCCAAGAGACGAGTCGTAAGAAAATCAAGATCTCCAAAGAGACGAGTCGTAAGAAAATCAAGATCTCCAAAGAGACG